>Ga0209262_10000105_pt1 | contig 53132 bp, 58 predicted proteins | sample Lowcelwee11metaG_FD_187171 | JGI IMG/M metagenome (GOLD analysis project Ga0209262, IMG submission 187171) | Freshwater pond sediment microbial communities from the University of Edinburgh, under environmental carbon perturbations - Low... | ecosystem: Environmental > Aquatic > Freshwater >... | reverse complement strand
ACTTTTTTTAGAGGGGTCTCTTGATACAGTTGTGTAACCGTCTTGCCGGTTTCCATACTGTTCTTAAAAATCTTCGAATTACGAAGCTCTAAAAAATAAAGATCCTCAAAAAACGAACTGATCTCGTCCCGGAATGTCTCGAAATCGCTCTCTTTTTCTGTTTTGGTGATGACGACGATAATGTTGGAATTCACCGCTATTATCTCTTCAATCGTCTCAACGGTACGCATTAGTGCGTTATAGTCTATAGAGCATGGTACGATCACCGCATTGGATGCTTTGATAATATCAAGCACACCGCTATCCACAAATCCACCAAAGTCATATACACAATGATCTTGCAATATTGGTCTACCGATTCGAGCTTTGTCAGGATATATTGTTTCAATAACTGAATTGTCATTTGATTGGAGCTCATATCCCAAATCTTTTGCTAATGAGAATGAAATAGGTGTTTTCCCGACACCACCTTTTTTATTGATCACTGAAATAATCATCTTTAACCCTTTAGAAGCGTTTTTTTAGCGTTATTTATCCATTACATAGCACTACACAACCGATATATATCCGTTACCTATATGCAAATTTCACATTTTTAGCCTTGAATCTGACTTTTGCAAAATTTGCATAGGAGTAAGTGGAAACACTATTTCAATAAAAGGAGTCATAAAATGATTCAAGTATCAAATGATCGAATTGATACACTCGAAAAAATGATGAAGCTAAGTAAAGATGATCAAACACGACATCTCAACTATCTAGCAAAATGCCCAATGGAAATTCGTCTTGGTTTATTTGAACGACAAAGAGAGATTTTTTACCCATTGTCTCAAAAATACAAAGACCGGATGAATGCAAGTGATATTTCATATAGCGCACTTATATTAGCAATCGGTGCGACAAGTGCATTTGAGAAGAAGCTGACAAAAAAGAATTTTGGTGAATTATCATTGGATGAAATACGCGATCTTTCTGCTTCACGTGCAGTGACATTCAAGCATAAAACCACAAAGGTATCTCAAAAACACGAAAAACTTATGGGATACTGGGCAATTGTACGTACGTTACGTCTCGATCATAGCTATAGCTACGAGCGTGTTTCTCTGTACCTCAAGAAGAAGCATCGTTTTTCGATTGCCCCATCAACAATTATGAAAAAATGGAAAGAAATTGAAACACAAAATAAGGAGTGTACGTTATGACTCACTGTTATAAACATGTCAATACATCTGTTGAAGAGCTTGATGTAGATAAAAAATTCAAATTGCATTTGACTTTACACAAAGGTGGAAAGAAACCATTACTTATTGGAATGAATTTCACGTATAAAGATATTTATACGGCACCTTCGGCACAAGTATCAAATTACATTCGATCCGTATTTCGAAAATTTGGCAATGAATCTTTGCGAAAATTAGCGCCAAATGAGTATTTCAGCATAGAACAACATACGATTGAAAAGATCGAATATAAATCACTTTTATGTAAATTTATTGAAAACGAGAAAATTTATATTGATGCAGTTACTGCACATGCCATAACTCAAGCATGGGATCATCTCATGAATCAATATGATTTATCACGATTGTTTTCATCTAGAGAAAGTCTATTGATTACACAAGGACCAAATGGACTATTGCAACGTTATAGTGAATCGGATAAACAAGCATTCACTCAAAAACTCCCAGAAGTTATCGAACAATTCTTGGTCAAAATTATCGATACTGAGCGGATCTGACATATGATAGTTCATTCGAAAATCATTTCTTTTGGCATTTTCACATAGCATTTCTTCAAACTCTCAGAATCCCCTTTCTTGGGGATTACAAGGTATCTTTTCTAGACAAATAGAAACCGAGTAATTCTAAAACCTCCTGTTATAAAACACTCCGAGTAAAATCGAATGAATTTCCATGTTACAGTTCTCTCGTTTTTAAATTATGAATCTAAAAATCGATGGAGCTCAATACTCTCTACGGAGTGTATATACCACCGTAACCAAAAGAGCCGAGATTGCGCTTTACTCGAAAATAATAAAGTAGATCGACTTAACAAAACTGCCGGACGGCGGCTAAATCCGTTCACAATTTCTTTTGCGAGAAGACCATATGCGAGGCTCAGTTTATTACCAATCAGCGAATTTGATATCTATACTCTTCGTTGAAGGGGTGAAAAAAACAGAACGTGTCAATAAGACTCATCCTCATTACCAATGTATAGCTTCATATAAGACCGCCAAAGCGTACCGTGACGTCTGGGAAAACTTCTTTCACTATTTGAGAGAACATTGGAAAATCAAAGATCCAGTGTTGATTACCGGCGAAATGGTCGCTTCTTACATGGAGTACAAAGCGGAGTATCACGTGAGTAAGCAGTATTTAGAGAAGATATCCTCAGCCATGGGCAAACTAGAAATAGCACTGAAGCGCTATACCTTGTCTAAATACGGTGAATCGGGTGAGTATGACTTTTCCATACGTCAAGATGTTTTAGATACTTCACGCGATCTCAAACTTGTTGCCGATAACTATCATAATCGAACCTACAAACATCCTCATATTTTGATCGCATCACTTAGTATTCCTGAACATCGATTGGCTGCAACGATGCAGTTTGAAGGCGGTGCTCGAATCGAAGGAGTAGGGCTCATTAAACCAGATCAACTGCATGGCATACGATTTGATCCAATAACTAATACTGATAAAGGTGTGATCTTTACCAAGGAAAAAGGGGGGAAAGAAGGGGATGTGCTGGTATCAACTCTCACCTATAACCGTCTTTTGCACTATTTTAAAACCAATAAACGCTTCAAAATCGATCGTCAAAAATACAGTTATGACATTCGAGCTACTTGTGAACAAATGGGCATGACTCCCGAGGGATCACACGGTCTTAGGTGGAATTTTACGAAGCGGAGAATGATGGAATACGCTAAGGCAGGCTATACGTATGAGCAGAGTCTGCAAGCTGTGTCATGGGAGATGAAGCATAATCGGGCGAATATTACGGAACACTATCTTGGATAAATGAAGCTTCTGTAAAAGTGTCTCCATTAATTTTCATGAAGAATTTTAAGTGCTTTAAGTAAATCTTTCTCTTTTTGATGAGTTTGTAGCTCAGCATGCATAGTATTACTATCACTCAACCAATTTTCAAAATTTAGATACAGCATTTTCATAGGGTATATAAAGGTATCACCTGCAATGCTTTCATACTTGTCGTGTTGGGTTGTGCCGGTATAGGTATGGTAAAAAGTTACTTTCTTTTGCCCTTTGCCTTCGAATGTAACATGATAGCGAACAAGATCAATTGTCATTCCGGGCTTCAAATCGATATTTTTAATTCCACCGGTGTCTTGAGAGGAAAAGCTTCTCTCAAATAAGTCTAATGCCAATCCAACACTTGCGACAGCAAGTCCAGCAGTTCCACTTGATGAGCCAGCACGCATTAGATCACTTCCAAAACCAGACGGACTAGTGTTTGATACAACTTTTGTAGGAATACCTGCTTCACGGTTGACTGAAGTAATATAAGTGCTATTCCCCTTATATTTTTCATTCATATATTTTTCTAGTTCCCAGCCACTCATGCAAGCATCTACCCCAATTGTTAGTTTCACATCGGGATTTTCATTCTCTTTAACAATTATGGCTCCTTGACTGATTAAACCATTTGCTAAGTATGGTTCATAAAAGCAGCTTTCAAAGCGGGTAATAATATATCCGATGCTTTTATCACCAAAAATTTTGTTCTCTGGAAATGAAAGGTAATGATACGTTATCGGTAATCCTTGACTTCTAAATAGATCACCGATCTTATCCAATATTAAACCCCTTTCCTTTTTTGCATCAGAGTAATTATCACTTTTAACTACAAAACGAATTAACCCCTTCCGTTTACCTTCCTGTACCACTTCACTAGAAATTATTTCTCCAGAGTCTACAAGCTTTTTGGATATGTCAAATGTTGTTTTATCCCAATCTTCAGGCATTTTCCCTTTTTCATGCAATATTGCAATACGTTTTCCTGCAAAAACAGAGTTTTCGATATCGGCAGCATCAAGTATCGTGCCAATTGCTAAAAAAAGACTACAGACAAAGAGTTTTCTGAACACACATATTTTCATCTTGTGTCTACTTTGTTATTTTAGAGTTGTATTCAGCCAAGTGTGTGGGAAACGTTGATGACAAATAAGAGCGGAAGGCAAGGATGGTATTTTTGAAATCATCACCCGGATCATAAATTTTGAACTCATTGCAGTCCCATTCAGTAATATTGATTTTTTTCGTTGAACCCGAAAGATAGCTGCTTAAACACGTCTGTGATGGAACTTCAATAATCTCTTTTTTTTCATCATCGTAATAGTATCCATACGCATAACTATAAGACTTTTTTTCCCATACAACATATTGTCCATCACCTTTCGTTTGCCAGTCTCTTTTTGTAGAAATAGCAAGATGTTTTGGATCCGTTAAATATTGAGCGCCATTCAATTTTTTTACTGTCTCATTCATCATTTTACTTACAATGGATTGCACTTCTTCCTTTTTCATCTTATTGACACTGCTACTCTCTATTTTAACGGGGGTCATTGGCGATAAAAGAGGTTGTTTCGTTGAACATCCGCTTAGCAAGAATGTTGCAATAATAGCAACGGCAGATAGATGTACATTCATTAGTATCCTTTTTTTTGAAAATTAATCGCAAAGATTGTAACTTTGCAACTCTTTATACTCACTTAATAGTGATTGTTTGTGATTGATCATTTTCATTAAAATCAACCATCTAATAGTGAGTGATGATTGATATGTCCAAAGAAGAACATTCTGATGTTAAAGCGTTTTATGACGCACTGAGTGAACATATCAAATTACTCCGCAAAGAGAGAGGAGTTAGCCAGTTAAAACTGGCAAATATCCTCGGTCACAACTCCACTTCATTTATTGCCCGTATCGAACTTCGACAGAACAAAGCCAATTACAATCTTGCCCATTTGGTCATATTGGCCAAAGAGTGGGACATGGATATTAAAGAACTACTTCCACCTACCGCAAAGATTTAGTTATTCCTTATCGGCAGCCTCATTTTTTGGCTCATTACTCATCGCATACCCACGCACTAATCACGAGAGTTGATCGAATAGACCGGCTTGGTCTGTGAAAAAAATGCAACGGCCGCTATTATGAGGATAAATGCTACGATCGTGATCGGAACGTAGAGAATAAGCTGTGCAAATGATCCTTGAATGGCCAGTGAGCGTTTGGTACTTTTAAAGTTATTACGGATCGTAAGGAGTAAAATGACGATCCCGATGATAAGGATGAATGCGCCATTGAGAGAATCCCCCATCCACTGTTTCTCCATCATCCGATATCCAAATACGATCATCAGATACGACGCGACAAACGCTATCGTATGTTCTTTGGTAAAAAACCGGTAATGTCCTTTGGTTGATGTGTAGCGGTTGAACCACTCGATAAATCCATACATCAACAGTCCCGCAGTCACTATCCCTATAATGCTTATGATAAACATTGTCTCTCCTTTTCTTTTACTGCTTTAGGCCGGTAGCCCCGGCGGTATTTGCGTGATAGCAGTATTGCTACACTGCTGTGCGCTTCTTGGATATTCTCATAAACGTTACGGATTTCTCCGGTGGGTTTATGATTGTTCACCGATCCGAAGCTTCGGATCACCAGTGCTTCTCCAAAGAGGGTGGGAAGCAGCTGTATGCTGTAATAGCGCTCTTTTTGATTGAGCGTCCGATAGAGTATCGTTACCATTACTACGCCGCACTATAGAGTGCACGGCACTCATATTTGGCCTCTTCAAACCACTCCATCGAGAAGTGGGCACTTTTGAGCAGTTCGTCGTAGTGTTTCTCTTTGTACCCTCTGATGTATCCAAACCGCTCGATGAGTGCTCCTCTCAAACGTTTTGAGGCGACGTACATTAAAAGGGAAATGATCTTCTCATTAACCTCTTTCATCGAAGAGGGATAGGATTTGTGCATCGGGGCAGTTGCGCTAATGGCACACAGATATCCATACGTCTCTCCTCGCGTCAGCGGCATCAGAGCACATACAAGCTCTTCATCGCTGATCTGATTCGCAAGGGAGAGAATCTGCTTGCTCAGGGTGGTTGTTTGCAACGTGGATGAACGCACATTAGCTGCCAAGCGATCCACTTCGATTAGATAGTCACGCTTGCACCACAAGAACTGAATCATCTCAAACGCTTTGGCATAGAACGCACCGATACTCGCCGTATCGATGTTGATATTGTCATACACAAAGATACAGTTGCGATGGCGGTGTAGTATCGCGTGATTGATCGCTTCTAAGAGGGCGAACTCTTCGGCTTCTTGAACACTCGAAGCACGAAGTGCTACCGAGTGGCTGACTCCGGTGGTGAGGTTTTTAATCCCCAGTCCCGCTTCTTTGGTTTTTGGATCATACGACGCATCGCTACAGTAAATGATGTTTGGTTCCATCGGACACCTCACTCAATACTTCTTTAGAAGCGTTGCTTTGTTCTCGAACAGCAGCTTCTTTGTCTTGTGCATCAAGGCGCGTATAGACCTCTCTCAAACTCAGCCGTATTTGTATCAAGGCATAGACCAATGCTGTCAAACTTACTGATATTATTGTAATTAGGTGCCATTTAAACTCATAACCCTCTAAGAGGATGAACACCTCGGTTACACTTAACACCATCAGTAAAAACACCATTACCGTATAGGCTCTTATCCGATAGAGCAGCATAATCCACATTACGGTCACAATGATCGAAGAGACGATCAGAACAATTTCATAGAGTCCCATATCAGCTCCCTTGTCGAAGCGATTTAGTACTTTGACGGTGACGTCGTATCCGCCACAGCACGATTAGAGTGAGAGTGTCCATCACGACACCGGCTATTAAAACATCATTCGGCGTCATGACTCTTCTCCTCTTGATCTGGAACTTGGTTGAGAAAGGCGGCACGCAGCCCAAACGCCAGCATCAGCTCAAATATCAGAGCAAACCCATAGGGGATCTCTGAGGCTCTTGGGGACTCTTCACCGATAACCGAACACAGTCCATGATCGTTATGGATCTGATCACCTTTGATAAAACCGATATTCTCTTCAAATTTCCAGCCTGATTTAGGATCGATGAGACGACTCTCTCCTCTCCAAAGACCGCATTTGAGCGCTTGACCCTCAGTGAATCGTTTGAGTACATATTCTTTATCGAGGCTATTGCTGTGGGTTTCGTGGGCTAAGATCATACTCATCAAGAGTACTATGGTACCCATGAAAGCTATATCTCCTCTTTTGGTAAAGGCAACCATAATAAACCCTGCCACAGTACAAATAATAAGGGGAAGCCATTCCCATCCGTTAATATATTCCATCATCTCACACCTCCGTGCGAGTATGTGAAATACACTCAAGCCGCTCATCCAATGAGATAGTGAACTCTTTAAATATCATTTTTGACATAATCGTTTCTCCTTATCACTTCACGCATCATCACCCAAAAATAGTGATGAGACGCTCATAAGAAAATTCCTGTTAACTCACAGAAATTCAGACATAAAAAGGTCCTCCTCTGATTGGGCCTTTTTTTAAATTACGTGTGACAAAAGTAAAAATCTGATCAGGATTTTTAGAAAAGCGAATGAAAGATGAAGAGCGACTCCACCCTCTCATTCAGGGAAACTTTGAGAACGTTCTCGGTTGCAACTGGAGTAATTGTAGACTATTTTTTTGATTCACGCAATAGCATAAACAAATGAAAAGAAATGAATATTTTCTGGTGAAAAAACTATTTGAAATAAACAAATAAATAGGAATTTTTAGAACAGATTTTTTCTAAAAGTCAAGAGAAGAAACTCAGCAAAAGTACTATCTAAGGACTGTCATTAATGAGTATTAATAATCTGGTTAACCTAAGATAAATTATATTGAAAAACATCTCAAAAAAATTTGTCTAAAATTTTATATTTTTATAGCGATCAATAATCCATTCTGCCACTGCTTGACGCTCGTCTTCATGAAGTTTTCCTTTTAACGAAGGCATAATTCCAAATTTCTCAATCGCCATCGGATGGCACATACTGTACTGCACGCTAGGATTTTCAATGTAATCTTTGATAAATGCGATCGTTACACGGCGTTTAACATCCTCATCCTCATCAGCAATAATAATATTTTCTTTCAAACGATTAGATACCTCGATCATAGGAGGAGCTTTTAGAGTGTGAAGTTGTTTGAGCACTTCTGTTTTTTTCATCATTTCGACGTGGCAATGACTGCAATGTTTTTGATATATCGAATAGCCATCAGCTCCCATCATAATTGTGTTTAAGAAAAAAATTAAAAAAAATACTTTCATTGTTTACCTTCTAAAGTTGAAATCACTAACCCTGGGTGATCTGCGTAATCAGTTAATATCAATTTAACTCTCTCCTGCCATGCATTTTGAAACAAACGTTCAATCTCAAAATTCGCTTTCTCACTGATCATAAGTTCTAGCCACTCTCCCATTTTCGGATCTGCTGGGATAATTTTAGGATTATACGATAAAACGATTCTTTTGCCTGTATCAACTCTCTCAAGTGCCATATCTCCATGGATATTTGCTTCATAGATTAATAAATGACGTCGGTCAAATTTTCCTCCCAATCCATGAAAACCGTTTATATCAGTGGCCCCTGTAACAAATGAAGCAATATTCGCCATTACTCCGACAACACCATCTCCGAGTTTACCAGACATTAATACACGTATTTCCCCTCTTTGTGGCATTGTATCTGGATAAAGAAATTTTAGTCCCTTTAGCAACATTAAGTAGGTTCCTGCGACCGTTGGACATGAATGTCCTGCAAGCTTAACACACTCAGCATAGCTATAGTGGATGATCCCTTCACTGGCGGCACCGAGTATTTGCGCTAATGGATCATAAAGTGATAACTCTGGTATTGACTTAAAAAAATGAGGCATCATTTAGTTTTTTCCTTTAGTTAAAGATATTGTTTTTATAAAATTATAGGTCTAAGAGGAAACTAACATCTTGATCTATATCAATTGATCCTTCTTAATGTTACAAAGATGAATTTGAAAGATTTAGGAGGAATTGTGTCAAACAGTACAGTGCTTTGAATCGAAGCGGAATGAAGGAGGTCATTTTTGCTGTACTGTTTGACCCAACCCCTAATAGGGGAAGACTTTTTTATGGTATGAGAATTATAAATGTTTGTTAGTATAATGTCTTTGATATAGGTCAAAAATATGAACGCTCTTTTAAATTATCCTCCCGTACGATAAAAGGCACGTGAAGAGACCTCAATATTTTCGATTCCCCAAAAATTCTTTTCTGGTTTGTTAATCACCACATCTTCTAAAATTTCGGCCGCTTTTTTACTATTTCCCTCCCGTATTGCCTCTTTGATGCTCTTGGCTCCTTCAAAATACAAGCATCCGATAAGATCGCCCTCAGCGGTTAATCGGAGACGATCACATGTAGCGCAAAAATCATGTCGATGCGGCTCGATCGTTCCAAAATGGTAACCATCAAGTGTTTCATACAAGTTAGCCGGTCCACTTACCTCTTTATTAATTGGAATAAAAGGATAGGCTTTACCCAATATATCAATAACTTCATCACTTCTAAGTCCTTGAAGCGCATTGCTCGCATGGGAGTTTTCCATGTATTCAATATATCGTATTTGTGCACCTATCTCTTTTGCATATATAAATAGAGGGACAATTTCATGATCATTAATCCCGCGTAAAATGACACTGTTTATTTTTACTGACAGCCCTGCATCCACTGCTGCACGAATCCCCTCTTGCACCTGAGTAAATACATCTTTTTGTGCAATATAATGCATTGTCGTACGATCTAATGAATCAAGAGAAATATTAACCCGACGCAAACCGGCTTTTTTTAGTTTATGCGCTAATGATGGGAGTAAATATCCATTTGTCGTCAGTCCAATATCCACCTCTGGTGCATACGTATGGATCATATTCACAAGTTCATCAAGATTTTCGCGTGTGGTGGGTTCTCCGCCGGTAAGTCGGATTTTTCGGATACCGTTATCGATACTAATCTTAATAAAGGCAAAAAGTTCTTCATAGCTTAAAAGGTTCTCTTTTGGAACCCAATTGAACGGCTTTTCAGCCATACAGTAGCGGCATCGAAAATTGCACCGTTCTGTAACGGATACTCGTAAATACGTTACTTCTCGACCGAAAGAATCTTGTAGCATATTAGTAACCTTTTAGTAGCTTTGTAATGTTGATAATATCCTAGAGAAGTACTACAAGTACTTGATATAAATCAAGATGATACCTTTATACATGTGTTACTATCTATAATCTATACTATAAAAAAGGCAACCTAGTATGCTATTTACAGAGCGTCTTGAATTTTTCAGACAAAGTGATCCTGCATCATTAATCGCATTAAATCAGACAGCTAAGTACAAAGCTTATGGTGTATCCGAGATTCTGGTGTATGAAGAAGATGATTTGAACCGAGTCTATTTTTTAGTCAAGGGTGAAGCTAAATTTTACAAGGTAGATCGATTTGACAGTGAAATATTTTTATACTCTTTATCAGATCAATCCTTGTTAACCAACATAGGTTCTCTCAAATGTGATATTATCAGCTGTTTTAGCAATATAGAATTCATGGTTCCCAGCGAAGTTATCTCATTCGATTTAAAACTTTTTAAAGAAGTGGTCAAAAAAGAGAATCAATTACTCATAAACTTAGTGAACCTTTTATCGGATCAAAAGGAGATGGTGGATTGTATGATCAGTATGGGAATGGTGTATGATGTCACGGCCAAAGTGGCTAAAATGCTTTATGATCATTTGCCATTGTATAACAGTTTGAAAAAACAGGAAATATCTTACCGCTTAAACATTCAACCCGCTACGCTATCGCGTGTTTTGGCTAAATTTATCCGATTGGGATTGATTTCTGAAGAATCTCAAAAAACGGTAGTATTAAAAAAAGAGGATTTATCTCACTATTTTAAGGAGGCACTCTGATGCAGTCCATATCTACTAAAGTTAGATGGATCGTAGCTATTTTATCTATCAATTTAATAACGATAATATTAGTCGATATTTGGTTGAACTCCAGTCAAAAACTCGATGCGAAAGTGATCAATACTGCCGGGAAACAAAGGATGCTATCTCAGCGTACTGTGTTAGAACTGCATCGTCTTTTGGTTGATGAAGAAGGGGCGTATGAGCGGCTACAGATCGCCCGTGCAGAGTTTGACACTAATTTCAAACAGCTCAATACGGCAACATCGGGATATCGTGGATTTTCAAATGATGAAATCGATAAAACAATGATGGAAGTTCATGCCCACTGGAACCGTATGGGCGGGTTGATTGATCGTTATTTGCAGGGGGATCACAACCTGTTCGATCTAAAAACCATCTATGACAATGGAGATCAAACCCTACTATTAATGGATAAAGCTGTAAACCAATATGAAGATGCAATGATGGGGAAACGCCTATTGGCACATAGAATCCAGATATTTTTAGCATTTATATCTTTTGGAATTATTCTCTATATGGCACGCACAACATTAGAAATTCAACGAAATTTTGACAAATTTTTGGATCATTCGCAAACGATCAGCGGTGTAAAAAATTTAGAGTGTCAGGGGAATGAACTCGATATCGCATGTTCTCATATTGAATATTTTTTACGGAATGTTGAAGAAGCCCTACAAAGTGCAACAGAAGCGGTGGAAAAGAGCGAAGCTGCAACTGCTGTCATGGTCGCTTCCACCCCCGAAGCCGAAGCGATATTGGAGCAAAATGAAGATGTAATGATCCAAGTAAGCGAAGAACTTCATCAAACTTCTATGCGTCTTAACAAATTGAAAAACAACCTCGAAAAAGCTAATTCTATTCGAAATGCCTAATCGGCATTTCACTACTCACTTTTCTTGACCTAAGTCAATATCTTTCCTTTTAAATATCTTTATAATGGTTGAAGTGCATGAGTTACATCATAGCATGAAGGTAATATATTGCATCTATTAATCACAATAGATAACATTAATTCCACTAAGGAGGCTTTTATGTCATTGGATAGAAGAGAATTTTTGAAAAGTGCCGCTGCTGCATCGGCAGCTACAGCGATTGGAATGGCAGTTCCTGCCAAGGTCGAAGCGGCAGCGCTCCAAGGGCAAGCAGGATGGCGTTGGGATAAAGCAGCATGCCGCTTTTGCGGAACGGGATGCGGAATTATGATGGCAACCAAAGATGACCGCATCGTCGCGGTCAAAGGGGACCCGTTGGCTCCGGTCAATCGCGGGCTTAACTGTATCAAAGGGTACTTTAACGCCAAAATCATGTACGGTGCCGATCGTCTCACGCAGCCGTTATTGCGTATGAATGACAAAGGTCAGTTCGATAAGAAGGGTAAGTTTAAACCTATCAGCTGGCAGCGTGCGTTTGACGAGATGGAAAAACACATCAAAGCAGCCCTCAAAGAGAAAGGACCGACCGGTATCGCGATGTTCAGCTCCGGTCAGCAAACGGCGATGGAAGGACATGCCGCACTCAAATTGATGAAAGCGGGTTTCCGTACCAATAACATCGATCCGAATGCCCGTCTTTGTATGGCTTCTGCCGTTACGGGATTTATGAACGTTTTTGGAGCGGATGAGCCATCAGGCTGTTATGAGGATATTGAACTCGCCGAAACGATCGTCGCATTCGGCTCAAACATGGCGGAGATGCACCCTATTCTATGGTCACGTGTCAGTGATCGTAAACTCAGTAATCCCGATAAAGTGCAAGTGGTTGTCCTATCGACCTACAAACACCGCACAATGGACCTTGCCGATGTTGAAATCATTTTTAAGCCGAATACCGACTTGGCAATTTGGAACTATATTGCCCGTGAAATTGTCTACAATCATCCCGAAGCGATGGATAAAGAGTTTTTGGATAAAAATATCGTCTTTGCAACGGGTCCAGTAGATATCGGATACGGTCTTCGAGAAGATATCAATCATCCGAAATACGGTAAAAAAGAGCTCGATACTGCAGCGAAACAAAAATCCAAAGTACTCACCGCCGATGAGGGGGTCAGTTTAGGGTATTTGGGTTACAAAGAGGGCGATACGCTAGAGATGAAAAACACCGGTGATGCCAACAAACATTGGAAAATTACGTTTGAAGAGTTCAAAAAAGGGCTCGCGCCTTACACTCTCGATTACGTTGCTAAAGTTTCAAAAGGGGATCCGGATGAAAGTCTTGCCGATTATAAAGTAAAACTTCAAAAAATGGCCGATCTCTACATCGAGAAAAAACGTAAATGTTTGACGTTCTGGACTATGGGATTCAACCAGCATACCCGTGGAACATGGGTTAATGAACAAGCCTATATGGTTCACTTCCTCCTCGGAAAACAAGCGAAACCGGGCAATGGAGCATTCTCCCTTACCGGTCAGCCATCTGCATGCGGGACGGCGCGTGAAGTAGGAACCTTCAGTCACCGTCTTCCTGCGGACATGGTGGTTATGAATCCTGCACACCGAAAAATGGCAGAGGGTATCTGGACGATTCCCGATGGCACCATTAATCCAAAAGCAGGATCGCACTTTACACAAATCCACCGTGATCTCGAAGATGGCAAAGTGAAATTTGCATGGGTCAGCGTCTGTAATCCGTATCAGGATACAGGAAATGCGGATCACTGGATTAAAGCGGCGCGTACCATGGACAATTTCATTGTTACTTCCGACGGCTATCCGGGAATTTCGGCAAAAGTATCCGATTTGATTTTACCGAGTGCTATGATGTATGAGAAGTGGGGAGCGTACGGTAATGCAGAACGCCGTACACAACACTGGAGACAACAAGTCACTCCTATGGGGGATGCAATGTCCGATACCTGGCAGTTTGTTGAACTTTCCAAACGCTTTACGATCAAAGAGGTATGGGGAGCACAAAAAATTCAGGTCTTGATGGCGGCTTGCCCGACGTGATGGATAAAGCCAAAGCGATGGGATACAAAGAGAGCACAACACTGTATGAAGTTCTATTCGCCAATAATCGTGCAAAAGCGTTCAAATGGCCTGATCCGGTAGGAAAAGGGTATCAAAACTCTGAAGTTGAGGGCGATAAACGTAATGTTGTCGGGAGTGACGGTAAAGTGTTCAAAGGGTATGGATTCTTTATCCAAAAATATCTTTGGGAAGAGTATCGTAAATTCGGTGACGGGCATGGGCACGATTATGCCGATTTCGATACCTACCACCGTGTTCGCGGTCTGAAATGGCCGGTAGTTGATGGTAAAGAGACCTTCTGGCGTTACAACGCGAAATACGATCCGTATGCTAAAAAAGCCGCTAACGGTGCCTTTGCATTTTACGGTCATGCGTTCAAAGATATTCCAACCGGAAATCTGCAAGGGGTTACAAACAGTGCGAAAGTGAATTTGGATAACAAAGCCAAAATCTTCTTCCGTCCGTATATGGAGCCGACCGAAGTACCGGATAAAAACTATGATATCTGGTTATGTACGGGTCGTGTACTTGAACATTGGCACAGCGGAACGATGACGATGCGTGTCCCTGAGCTTTATCGTGCCGTTCCGGAGGCGTTGTGTTATATGCACCCATCCGATGCTGAAAAGCGCGGTGTCAAACGGGGTGAAATGGTATGGGTAGAATCGCGCCGAGGCAAAGTAAAAGCGCACGTCGAAACACGCGGCCGTAACCGACCTCCTCGCGGACTCGTATTTGTCCCGTGGTTTGATGAAAAAGTATTTATCAATAAAGTATGTTTGGATCATACCTGCCCGATTTCCAAACAGATCGACCATAAAAAATGTGCCGTCAAAATTTATAAAGCGTAACGACGATGAAAACTGAAACTCCTAATGAACGTCGCCGTTTTCTCCTCTCTATCGCTAGAGGGATTGGGCTTAGTGCGATGGGGGCTTTAGTCTGGAGTGCTTATGTGGGTGAAGTGAAAGCGGCACCTCTCGTTTTGCGTCCTCCGGGGGCATTGGATGAGGCGGAGTTTATTAAAAACTGTATCAAATGCGGTTTGTGCGTGGAAGCGTGTCCTTACGATACGCTCATTTTGGCACGTCCGGGAGACAATCTTCCGATGGGAACCCCTTATTTTACGCCAAGAAGTGTTCCGTGTTACATGTGTACCGATATTCCATGTGTTCCTGTATGTCCGAGCGGTGCGCTCAATGAGCTCTCCGTTACCAGCTATGTAAAAAACAAAGCCGTTTTGGACATTAACAAAGCACATATGGGCTTGGCGGTTGTCGATGAGAACTCGTGCATCGCGACATGGGGGATTCAGTGTGATGCGTGCTATCGTGCTTGTCCGCTTTTAGGAGAGGCGATTACGATCGAACACTCCAAGAATGATCGTACCGGCAAACATGCCTTTTTAAAACCCGTCGTTCATCCCGATCAGTGTACGGGATGCGGGCTGTGCGAACATGCTTGTGTTACCGAGATTGCCGCGATTCATATCCTCCCCAGAGCGTTGGCTATGGGGAAAGTGGGAGACCACTACATCAAAGGATGGGATAAAGAGGATGAGAAACGGTTAGAGGGTGCCTCTATAGAGGTGACCAAAACAAAAATCAGTGAAAAGAGCGCGCTCGATTCACTGAATGATGAAGGGGGCTTGTGATGAAAAACTATCGCTACTTACTCCTTCGTCGATTAACGCAAATATCCCTCTTGGTTCTTTATGTAGGAGCCAATATATGGGGATGGAAAGTGCTTCAAGGTAACCTAAGCAGCTCATCGGTGCTGGGTGTTGTTCCCCTAAGTGATCCCTATGCCGTGATGCAAATTGCGGTTACGGGTGCGAGTTTTGGGATGGATATATTATTGGGTGCGTTGATCGTGGCTCTGTTTTACGGGGTCATCGGTGGTCGTGCTTTTTGCAGCTGGGTTTGTCCTATCAATATGATTACCGACACGGCGGCATGGCTGCGTCGAGTTTTGAAATTTTCCGAAGTGCAAAAGCGGTTTTACATGAGTCGTTCTTTGCGCTATTGGATTTTGGGTCTGAGTTTAATCCTCTCCGCCCTTATGGGTGTGGCGGTATTCGAACTTATTAGCCCTATTTCTATGGCGCATCGAGGTCTTATCTTCGGCATGGGGATGGGGGGCGGCGCACTGGCCGTGATCTTTTTGTTTGATTTGCTGGTGCATGAAAATGGATGGTGCGGGTATATATGTCCCCTTGGGGCCACCCATTCGCTTATCGGGAAATTTTCTTTGATTCGTGTTTGGCACGATGCACCAAAATGTACTGATTGCCGCAGTTGTATTACGGTATGCCCTGAAAAAGAGGTACTTCATATGATCAACCGCAGCAGCGAAAGTGTGATAATGGGCGAGTGTACCAATTGCGGCAGATGTGTAGATGTCTGCCAAGAAGATGCTCTGCGATTTTCTATTCGAAGTTTTACAAAACAACCAAAGGATGAGGAATGAAAGCTAAACTACTAATCGGCAGCGTAGTCGCTGCGTCACTGATCATTAGCAGTCTCTATGCTGTTAATACAGAGGTGGATGAAACACAATTGGGATTACGTAAAGTCGATATTTATACCGAAGATACGGCACTCCCTAACGGTACTAACTACAATAAAGAGGCTCCGGGGACATCGAAACTGTTCGAGCGTGCGTACACCAATGCACCCCCTATGATCCCCCATGATATTGATGATTTGGGGGAAATTGACAAAAACAATAACTCATGTCTCGGGTGTCATATGCCTGAGGTCGCTAAAGACATGGGGGCAACTCCGATCCCTAAGAGTCACTTTACCAGTTTTAGACCGGCGGTATCGGTCGATGATGATGATAACCTCAAAGCAGAAAGCGATGACCAAATCATTAAGAAAGATTTGAAAGGGCAGCTGTGGCAAGGTCGTTATAACTGTTCAGCATGTCACGCTCCGCAGACAAAAGGGGATTTAAAAGTGGCGAATACCTTTAAACCTGCCTATACGGACAAAAAAGGGCAAAAGCATAAAAACAAATCGTATCTTCTTGATGAACTCGACATCGGTGTCAAAGTCGGAAACGGTTTGTAAAGATGGAACACGAAGCACGTCGGGTTTTTTTCGGTGCCATTGCCTCTCTCTTTAAAGAGGAAGAGCAGTATATCGTCCGTCCCCCTTACGTGATGGAGGGTACGACATTTAATGAATGTCTTGCCTGTAATGGCATGTGTGTAAGCGCATGTGAAGAGAAGATTATTGATCGTGATACGCAAGGGATCCCATTTTTGAATTTCAAAATCTCGGGATGCAGTGATTGCCATAAATGTTTGGAAGCCTGTACCCCTGCGGTACTCAGCAATCCGACGAAATTTATCCAAGGACATGCAAAAATTACGATGATGAACTGTATGTCGCATCAAGGGACTATTTGCTTTTCGTGTAAAGAACCCTGCATGGAAAACGCGATTGTGTTTAAAGGGATGCTGAATCCTATAATTCTTCCCGAAAGATGCACCGGTTGCGGCTATTGTATCGGTGTATGCCCCAGTGGAGCAATAGAGGTGGTAGCGTGAAAATTTTATCTCTCTTTTTTCTTTTTATGGTCCAAGTGGTTGCCGCGGTAATAACCCCAGTCGCCATTCTAAAAACCGACGGATTGATTAGTGATATGGTAGTTCGGGAGGGGAAAATCTATGTCTCTACCGATGTCGGTGTCGTGAATGTGTTTGACCTCTCTTCACGACGTAAACTCTCTTCCATATCCCTTCCGAGCGTACAGAGTAGTTCAGGAAAAATATTTTTGCCGAAAATCTATTCGGTGGATCATTTTGCGGGGTCAACCGTGATGGTCTCTGAGAGCGGCGAATCGTTTCGCAATGTCTATCTATGGCGTGATAATAGACTGGTGAAGGTCATCGGAAATGCGAGTGGATTATTGATCAAAAAAGTCCGATTTGTGGATGACAATCATCTTCTTTTCGGACTCTCCGGCGATGCCGTCGTTTTGATGGATGTGAAGATGAGAAAACGACTTTATGAAGTTCAAGCCGGCGGTGGGGTATTCGGGGATATGGCACTGAGTCCCAATCGCTCTCTTGTTGCCGTAGGGGATGAGAGCGGTGAAATCGTTCAGATAGAAACGCGAAGCGGCAAAGTACTCAAGACGCTCAGTGGAATCAATCTCGATGCGATCAATCGGCTCGCATACCAAAAAAATACGATTATCAGCGGTGGACATGACCGACGTGTGGGGGTGTATAAGCCGCATGGGAGTTATTTCATCGAAACAAATTTTTTCGTCTACGCCGTAGGGCTTAGTCCATCCTCCTCTATCGGAGTGTATACAGACGGAGATGAAAATGAGCTGCAAGTATTTGAGGTGGAATCTCAAAACAAAATCGGGCGGCTTAAAGGGGGGGAGAGCCTGTATGATACGCTCATCTTTTTGGATGAGCATACGCTTATAGGTTCCGGAGAAGAAAATAAAATTTATTATTGGAGAATACCGTGAATATTTCAAGCATAGTGGTGCAAACCAATCCAAAGTTTACCGATGAGATGGTCGAGATTTTCAAATCATCCGATTTTTGCGATTACCATTTTCACGATGAAAAAGGGCGTATTATTGTCACAATCGAAGGTGAAGGTGTCGAAGAAGAGATTGCTAAACTGGTAAAGATACAAGAGATGGAACACGTGATTTCAGCCGATATGTCATTTGCCTACAGCGAAGATGAACTCAATGCAGAGCGCGATAAACTTGAAGCGGTCGGTAATGATTTACCGCAATGGCTGAATGATGAAAATGCAACAAAACGGGATATTAAATACAACGGCGATCTGAAAGATCGTTTTTAAAAGTAAACTGACTCTCTAGAGATGATCGTTCCAAACAGTGTAAAGTTTCTCAAGAGGGTCAAGCAAAAAGGAAAAACACTGTCTGGATGGATCACCCCCGAAAGGGGGAGACCATTATTTGGAGATGTGTGCGGCGATAGCCGTAATCTGAGCATCATTTAAAGATGCAACTTGACCTTTCATAAGCCCTTTCGAAACTCCGCCGTAACTACCGTCTTTGTATCCTTTTAGAGCAGTGGTGATTTCTGCTGAACTCATATCTTTAATGATTTTACTTTTACCCAATGCCGCTTTTTCACCCTGCATTCCATGACAAGCAGAACACTTTTTGTAAAGAGCCGCACCGTCTTCTGCCGCAAAAGCTGTTGAACCCAATCCAAGCAATACTGCCAATACCATTACACTTTTTTTCATCGTAAACTCCTACTAAAAGAATACATTATTATAAAATATTATGGTATCTATACCTTTGACCTGAGTCAATTCCTCACGCAAATGGTATCCATAAGCAACGATAAATCGCTCAGTTCGTGCATCGAGTCCAACTTTCCTATGGTTTCGACTCCATTTCGAAAAGGTTGTACATAATAAGGAGCGTCATAACCGGAATCTTTGAGTTTTTTTGCCATCTCTATCACCTCTTTTACTTCCAGTAAATCGCTATGCCATGTCGTGCGCACTTCATACGCAACCGTACTTTCTTGGAGGATCGCTAAACTCTCCCAAAACCGTTTTTCAGATCCTCCTCCGCAGATATCAGCCATTTTGGATGCGGGTGCTTTGTAATCCAATGCGGCGTAATCGATCAAATTCTCACGGATTAGCGCTCGAATCACATCTGGACGCATGGCGTTGGTATCGAGTTTTATTTTAATGCCAAGTGATTTGATCGAGCGACAAAAAGGTATCAGGTTGGGATAGAGAGTACACTCTCCACCGCTTAGAACTACCCCCTCTAACAATCCGCATCGTGAGGATAAAAACGCCAGGGCTTCCTCTTCGCTCAGTTTTCCTTGGCCGAAAACAATATCGGGGTTATAGCAGTAAGTGCATCGCAGGTTGCATCCCGCAAACCAAAAAATGGCGGCAGGGATATCGGGGTAGTCTAGAAGGGTAAAGCGGGTGATATCATAAAGCGGCAACATGACGTTTAGAGGATTCATGAAAGCAGGTTCGCTCTTTATGCTCCCCTTTTTTACCGAGGTTAAAGCTCTCTACCGGGCGGTGATATCCCATCACTCTGGTATAGACCATACAACGGGTCCGTTTTACACTATTTCGTTCTAAAATCTCATTCGTATTCATTGCTCTTCCTTGTGTTGGGTTTGATAGAGTATTTGTTCATCGCATTTTGGGCAAAACTCATGTTCGCCGCTGAGATATCCATGAACAGGACAAATCGAAAATGTCGGGGTAACCGTTATATAGGGTAAACGGAAATTGGTAATGACGTTTTTGACCATCCGCCGACACGCTTCACCGGAACTGAGGCGCTCGCTCATATACAAATGTAAAACAGTTCCTCCAGTATAACGGCACTGGAGTTCGTCTTGGAGGGTTAGTGCTTCGAAGGGATCATCAGTAAAAGATACAGGCAGCTGAGAACTATTTGTATAGTAGATATTTTCCCCCTCGCCCGCTTGGATGATATCGGGGTAGCGTTTTTTATCTTCTTTGGCAAATCGATAGGTTGTCCCCTCTGCCGGGGTCGCTTCGAGGTTATAAAGATTTCCACTCTCTTCTTGGAAAAAGCGCATTCTCTCACGCAGATAATCGAGAATATTTTGAGCCATATCGATCCCTCTCATCGTCGAAATATCCTCGCTGTCACCGCTGAAATTACGGATCATTTCATTCATCCCGTTGACACCGATCGTCGAAAAGTGATTCCTGAAATCTTTGAGATAGCGTGCACTGTAGGGGTAAAGTCCACGATCAAACATATCCTGAACAAACAACCGCTTTTTTTCCAACGTCGAATAGGCAATTTCCAGCAATCCATCCATCGCTTTTATCAACCCCTCATAATCATTTTTATAGAGGTGTCCCAAACGTGCCATATTGATCGTTACCACTCCGATGCTCCCTGTCATCTCAGCACTTCCGAAAAGGCCGTTCCCTCGTTTGAGCAGTTCTCGCAGATCGAGCTGTAACCTGCAGCACATACTTCTCACTGCTCCAGGTTTATAGGCATGGGGGTTTTCGATCAAATTTCCGGCTTCATCTCGGATGTATTGACTGCCGATAAAATTTTGGAAATAACTGGAGCCGATTTTTGCCGTATTTTCGAACAAAATATCGGTATTTTCTCCATACCAGTCAAAATCCTCCGTGATATTAACCGTAGGGATCGGAAAGGTAAAAGGCTGTCCCCCCTCATCCCCCTCCGTCATCACTTCATAAAAAGCACGGTTGATGATGTTCATCTCCTGTTGAAAATCTCCATACGTCAGCTCTTTGAGGAGCCGTTTCCCACGCTCATGCAGTTTTCGCTGATGATGTGCAGTTTCGGTAATTTCTTCAAAAAGATGATGATCACGGTAGGTAGGAAACTGATTACGTAAATCTTCAGGAACCACCCAGTCGATCGTTACATTAGTAAAAGGCGATTGTCCCCAGCGTGCTGGGACGTTGAGATTATAAACAAACCCGCGTATCGCTTTTTTGACTTCCGAAAATGGCAATGCGTCGATAAAGACGTATGGAGCCAAATAGGTATCGAACGAACTAAACGCTTGCGCTCCTGCCCATTCCGACTGCAAAATCCCTAAGAAATTGGCCATTTGTCCCAGTGCCTCACGAAGATGACGCGGTGGTGCACTCTCGACTCGTCCCCGCACCCCGTTGAATCCCTCATTCAAAAGTGCTCGCAAACTCCATCCGGCACAGTACCCTGTGAGACAATCGAGATCATGGATATGAATATCACCGTTTCTATGTGCTGCTCCCTCATGTGGAGCATACACTTTATCGAGCCAAAAATTAGCGATTACCTTACCCGCGAGATTATTGACCAATCCGGCATTGGAATAGCCCGTGTTGGCATTGGCATTGACCCGCCAATCGGATTTATGAATATATTCTTCCACACTTTGAGTAGAGTTCACATAGGTAGTATCTTCTCCCAAACCCAAAATATGTTCTCGCTGCATTTTATGCAAAAATCGATAGGTAATAAACGATTTCATCACACTAAATGCACCGGATTTATACAGCTCTTCTTCGATCAAATCTTGGATCTTTTCAACTTCAAAAATATTCTCCAATATAACTTGAAACAGTACTTTTGTAATAACATCCTCGCTTATGGGGAATTGAACACTCTCATAGGCTTTGCGAATCGCATCTTCAATTTTAAAAGGGCAATACAGTTCCGATGAGCCGTCTCGTTTGATAACACGTTGAATACTCGACATTGCTGTATCTCCTCAAAAATTGATCCGTAATTTTATAGAGGTTATTGTATTTGATTAAGCAATGATTGTCTTTGACTTGGGTCAAATAGTAGAAAAAAAGTGGGTGCGAGGGTGACGAATCCTCGCAAAGAAAAACTTAACATAAGGAGAATATTTAGGGCCCGAAGACCCTGTAAAATGAAGATTAGAATTTCAACGAAGCGATAAGACGGAATAAAGCATTATCGAGGGTTTTAACACCTACACTGTTTTCACGATCGAATTCGGTATAGATCGCGGTTAGGTCCACCGGGCCTGCTTTAGTACTTGCAACAACATCCCAAGCGGAATAATCATTGTCTTGAAGACTCAAACCGGCAACCGCTGCAGCAGCAGCGCCGTTGTTACCCGTTTCAGCTTCAGCGTAACTTGCAGAGAGCGTTACACCCGGAACCATTTTAGTTGAAGCACCGATTTTCCACGCATCGGTATCGGGAGCGGCAACGATTTCACCGTCAAAGTAAACACTTCCGAGACCAGTATACATCATTGTTTTATCACCTGTTGCCACGTTTGAGAATCCCAGGGTACCGTCGTTAACGGATGAGTATGCTCCATACACATTAACCCCTGCAACATCGACTGATGCTTTGAGTGCAAACATTTCCGTACTGCGATCAGAGGTACCGCCGCCTAATGCAGAATCCGGATTCATCCCCGCAAACTGAACACCGAGATTAACCATACCGAGTACTTTTGCATCGGCTTGCAACCAATACGCATCGGCGATTTGACCTACATTGTAGTACCATGCTTGTACTGTAGTGTTTGGGATTGATTTGTTAATCGCTGCAACGGCATAAGCACCATCGCTGCCGAACGTGCTGAATTCACCGTTATACGCGATGGTAGTTCCGCGACCGGTTGTCGGTTTTAACAATCCGACACCGTTATGTTTACCAACCCATGCACCGACTAAAGTCGTGTCAGGAAGATCATTATTGAGCAATACTGCCGCTTCAAACGTATTTTCGGTAATGTTCCAGTTTTCGGTAAATGCCAATGGAGTTGAAAGCGCTTGACGACCCACTTTTGCCGTTGTTTTACCCATCGTGTAGGCCAAATAAAGCTCTTCAACCCATGATTGATCATCAAGCTTAGCCGTTCCCACATTGTTACCCTGCACATCGAATTTTGTCGTAGAGACATCCCCAACCAGATTGTTTTCCAATCCGAGGGTAGTCAGAGCCGACGCTTTTACCCCAGCACTGAGATTCTGAAGCAAATCGGCAGTAGCACCGATACTCAGTTTTATATTGGCCATTGAATTGGTGTCATAATCGAAAAAATCTTTTCCGTTTGTCGTTGCAGCCGTCGCAGTCCCTTCTGTCTCAAATGTTTGATACCAAACTTTTGCCTCACCGTTCACTTTTACGTTATCGATTGCAAATGCACTTGTCCCTAATGCCATTACAGCCACTAGACTTAGTTTTCCTAATCTCATCTTCACATCCTTATATTGAATATAAGAGAACTGTATCACTTTTAGAAGTTCGAAAAATTGACTCAGGTCAAATTATATTCTTGACCTTCGTCAACACCTCACCTTTATTATCTCGTTATACTCCCAGATATTTTCAGAGGATTACGCTATGAGTACCTTTTCAACGACTACACCTAAAAAAGAAAACTATTTTTTATCTCAGCCTCATCAGCCATTTTTCGTTTTTGGTGTTTTGTGGGCGATTATATCGATGATATTTTTCACCCTTTCACATCGAGGATTGATTACCCTTAGCATCCCCGAAAATGAATTTCACCTTTACTCTCTTGCGTTCATCGTCTTTGCTCAGTTCTTTCACGGGTTTTTATTTACGACTTTTCCCCGTTTTTGTACCGCTATGACCATTCCCAAAGAGGTTTACATCCGAATCGTATGGCTCTATCAAATCGCATCTGTTCTCTTTTTTATCGGTTCACTTGTATCCGCATGGATGGTTTTAGTCGCGATATGTGCAGGATTATTTGCTCATACTATGGCGATCTTTACCCTCCAATGGGTCTATAAAATCGGGCAATCTCCGCTAAAACAAGACCCTTATTGGATATTGGTTGCACACGGTATTGCACTTGCATCGCACCTCCTCTGGATTATCGCTTACGGTATCAGTTTGATCTGGGACTTCCAAGGATGGTTTTCGGTTATCGTTCCGATTATTGTGAACTTCTTTTTTGTGTTCCTCACTTTTTCGGTCGCGCAACGAATGATCCCTTTTTTCAGCCATTCGCAGGAGACTAAATCTCCCTATTTCGTCGAAATAGTTTTTGGACTATTGATACTAAAAACATTATTGGCAATGGTCACATTCGGTGTTGGCGAAGCGATCGTCAGTATCCTCCTCGCACTTTATCTCTTACGTGAGTTTTTGCGATGGAAACTCCACCCGTTTCAATCTCCTGCTATTGTATGGATTCTCCATCTAGCCTTGTTTTGGCTTCCAGCAGCACTCTTAATCGGTGGAATACTCCAAATTATTGAAATATTCTATGCTCTCGATTTTCTTTTTGCAGGGGTACATCTGCTCGTACTCGGTTTTTTAACTACTGTGCTTATAGGATTTGGAACACGTGTTACATTGGGTCATTCAGGACAGCCTCCCCATGCGGAAAAATTAACTATTCTTCTTTTTTGGTGGACACAAATCATTGTACTTTCACGTTTTGCTCTCTCTGTCGATACCGCATTGGGAACATCTCATGGATGGCTTTTTGATGTAGCGGCCTCTGCGTGGATAGTGCTATTTTTAATATGGAGTTTACGTTATGGAAAAACACTTATTTATGGGAGAAAACTTGAATAATCGATACTCCATCAGAATATCAAATCCATGGAGCTTTCTCATCTAATCGCTGACACTTTCTTTAACCACTCCATCTTCCACCCGCAAAATTCGATCAAAAAGAGGTAGCATCCGTTCATCATGGGTAACGACGATAATCGCGACATCATGTTCATGTGCCAATGAACGAAGCAACTCCATCACTGACAAAGCCCGCTGTGAATCAAGTGCGGCTGTGGGCTCATCCGCGAGGATGATGCGAGGATTATTCGCTAAAGAGCGTGCGATTGCTACCCTCTGACTCTGCCCTCCTGAGAGCTCTGAGGGCATTTTTTCGAGCTTATCTCCTACTCCGAGATAGTCGAGCCATTCGGCTGCTTTCGTATTAGCTTCACTCACTCCTACCCCGTTCATTTGTGGAACCAGAGTAATGTTTTCGCGGACATTTAAAAAGGGGATCAGATTGTGTGATTGAAAAATAAACCCTATCTTCTCACGTCGAATTTTCCTCGTATCGGGTATCGTCCACCCACCATCATAAACACATTCACCGCTAAGTGTCAACTTCCCCCCACTGGGTTCTGTGATACAACCGATCATTGTAATCAGTGTCGTTTTTCCTGATCCGCTGGGGCCTAACAGAGCTACCGTTTCTCCTGAGTAGATTTCAAAATCGGCTTTTTTGATCGCCTCGACAGCACTGTCTCCGCTTCCGTAGGTTTTTTCGATACCTTCACATTTAATGACACTGTGCTTCATTTAGCCCCCTATCGCGTTGGAAGGATCAACCCGCAAAGCAGTTCGAATCCCTGAAATAGATGCCAAAATACTGACAATCATAACCACAACAAACAGTTTCATCGCATCTTGCGCTACAAGAATAATCGTTTTGGGGAAAATATCGGCACTGGCATGGGCAAAAAGATTCCCTGCAATAAAGGCGATTAACCCTAACAGTACCGACTGCTGCCCTATCATCTTCGTAATGGTAAAGTTGGAAGCACCGATAAGTTTCAAAATCGCAATCTCCTTGATTTTGTTAATCGTCATTGTGTAGATAATCAAAGAGATAATGACCGAAGAAACGATGAGTAAAATGACGGTAAAGAGTCCGATTTGCTTTGCGGAACGTTCGATCAAATTTTTTGTCAAAATTTCGGCTTGCTCTTCTTGGGTAAAAGCCTGTTGATGTTTCCATCGTTTGATCTCTTGAACAACCTGCTGAATTTCTACCCCTGTGTGAAGTTTCAGGGCAAAGGTATTAACCGTTTTGGGAGAAGTGCTCTGAATCCCTCGGTTTCGATCGTTTCGGATTTGGTCATTGCTAAAAAGAAATTGTAACTCTTGTGCCCCTTTGAGATCGAGATAGAGCATCGGATCCCCTCCTGAAGAGACCGCTTTGTGTGTGAGGCCAACCACGGTGTATTCATCGCGTCCCAGAGCAATCTTATCTCCGAGTTTAAATCCTGATTTTGAATCAACGATAATCTCTTGTGTCGGTATCCGTATTTCCCTCCCTTTTGAGAGGTGAAAGGGTATAAATCCGCTTAAGACATCATATCCTAGTGCATAAAGGCGGATCGGCTTCTCTTTTCCGGTGATTTGAATGCTTTGAAACGTTAAAGGATGAACCTCTTTTACCCCAGTGAGTGTTTTGAGAGAATATTTGAGATCTTCATGCAAACGTGAGCTTTCAGCGAAAGGGCCCAATGTGTCTTTCTGCACCACCCATACATCTGGGGCAATGTCGTTTGGTACGATCATCGCATCATGAGCCATCCCACGATAAACTCCAATCATGATCAATACCACCCCAATCAGCATTCCCACCCCGAATGCAGTCGTAATGAATTTCCCCAACGAATGGGCAATATCCCTCTGTGCGAGGTTGATCATCGCTTATCTCCGAGAGAATCGCTGATGTGAATATACGCTTCAGCCTGTTCGCCTAAATAAAGTTCAGCTGGAAGTTGCTTGAATGCAAGATACACAATCCGCTCTTCGGTAACACGATCGCTTTCACTTCCGATTCGAGCCACGTGTGCTTCAAATGTTTGATCAGGATAGGAGCGTAGTGTTATGGTTGCACTTTGGGCAACTTTTACTTTTCTGCTTTGACGTTCATCGATGTAAAGTTTAACCCAGTAGGTTTTAGGATTCACCAAACGAAATACGGCGAAACCGGCGCTGATGGTGCTTCCTACTTCTCCATTTTTGGAGATGACTTTCGCATCGAAAGGTGACCGAAGCGACAAATCATCGATTTTCAGCCGTTGAGCTGCCGCTGCTGCCCCTGATTTTTCTACATCCAGTGTGAGCAATTTTATATTTTCGTGTCCACTTTCCAGTTGAGCCGAAGCACTTTGCGCCGAGGCATAAGCACTGTCATATTCGGCTTGCGTTACAAAGCCCCCTTTGAGCAGTTCTCTGTATCGCTCTAATGTCTGATCGGCAAGGTGCGCTTTGGCTTTCAAATCTTTTAGTGCGGCTTTTGCAGCAGAGAGTTGAGAGCGACTTTTCGCGATGGAGACTTCCCCCTCATGAAGCGCAGCGGTCAACTCTGATGGCTCCATTACCGCCAAAACTTGACCTGCATGTACCATGTCCCCCTCACCCGCATAGAGATTTTGAATTTTTGCCGTCGTTTTTGGGGCAAGAATAACAATCTCTTCGGCTTCGAGCGTTCCAGTCCCGAATACGGTACTATTCGTTTCAATAGTGTTTTTCTCTACCGTAGGTATTGGTGCCTCAGAAACCCAAAACATTTTTTTCAACACGATGGCACCGAGTATGAGAACGATCAACCCTATTATGATTTTTTTATCGGCAAATTTCATCGATGCATCCTTTGTTTAATAATCTCTCTATCCGTGCAAAACGGACGATTTTAGTGAGTTTAGCCCCCGATAAGCCATTTTTCGCATTATCTAAAGCATTTTGGGCTTCCAAAACGTCAACATATGTTGCTAATCCTTGGGTATATCGACCCTCCATTAAATGGAGAGTTTGCGCTAAAGCGTCAATAAGTCCACTTTTCGCTTCTATACTTTGGATTGCTTGCTCATAGTCGCTTGCAGCATTAAAAAGCTCCTCAAACAATTGTTTTTTAGTATTTTCATACTCTTGTTGCGCTATCTGAACACTCAAAGCACTTTTTTGCATTTGAGCATCGAGATATCCCCCATCAAACAGCGGTAAATTCCCTTTTAGCCCTGCGTAGCTGCTATCGTATGATGAGAGTGAGCGATCGACACCGTAACCCGCAACTGCTGATAAGGTTCCATACCCTTGTTTTTTAGATGCATTGTAGTTTGATCTCGCTTGAGCCAGAGCAGCTTCTAATCTTTTTAATTCTGGACTTTTTTGGGGAAGTTCTTCTTGCATCGACTCGATCGATGGAATCCTCTTCTCTTCCACTGCACGATCGAGTTCGTTCCCATCAATCGACTCAACCCTCTCACCGATCAAATGTTCAAGTGCATAAAGGCTTTTACGATATTCAGTACGCTTTGAGTGTAAAAGATCTTGAGCCTCCAGCCACGACGCTTTAAAACGCGATTCATCTGCTTGAGTTTTTAAACCGTTTTGACGCATATGAAGTGCTTTTTGATACAGTTTTTCGTAATAACGAGAGGTGGCTTCGGCTGTTTGTGTAAGACGATTCAAATAGGCTGCTGTGTAGTAGTTTTGCACTACTTGTTCAATCATGACTTCCTGATGATATCGGCTTTGTTCCTTTGCTCCTAAAGATGCTGACTGAGATGCTTTAAGACGCTCTTGCGTACGTCCAAAATCATACACGGTATAGGTGGCACTGATATCGGCATGAACCGCGTCGTCATGCCGTGTTGAAAAAACACCATTTGAGGGCATCACAAAGGTTTTAGTAGGATAATACTCCGCATTCAATTCGATATGCGGATAAAGATTAGAGCGCGCACTTTCTACCTCTTTACCCGATATATCATGATTTAAACGGGCAATTTCTATCTCTGGATGAGTCTTCAACGCCGATTTAATAGCTTCTTCGAGCGTGATTGCACAGAGATTAGGGACTAAGATATTGATGAGTGCTATAGTAAATAATGTAAATCGCATTAATCTCCTTCTTTAATGAAATACTACCACAAAGTAGAAGTTGTATTGTAAATCAAAAATTAACCCGCTTTTTGGCTACAATTCTAATAACTATCTGACCTTACGCACTTTCAAAAAAGGGCGAATCATTCCGTTTTTCTCCTGCATCCGAAAGATGCGGGAAGCTTTAGGGGATTGCAAAGGACTTTAGTCCTTGCCACTAAAACGGATAAATTCGTTTTAGTGCATAACATCACTAAAAGGAGTGTCGATGCATTTTTCCAAAACCGCTGAATACGCCATTCGGGTATTATCGTATCTCTACCGCCATCATGAGTCATCCCACTCCGTCAATATTCTCCACCAAGAGCTCGATCTTCCCTACAAATATCTCACAAAAATGGTGACGGATTTGGTCAAAAAGGGGCTGGTCAACGCCTCTCGCGGTCGTGAGGGGGGGATAAGTTTGGCTAAAAATGCGGATCAAATTCGTCTGTGTGATATCCTCGAAGCGATTGGAGAGCCGTTGGAGCATGAACGGTGTATCTTGGGGTTTGAGAAATGCGATGCTTCGAATCCGTGCGCTTTGCATGAGCAATGGGTTCAGCCCAAAGAGCTGATTGAGACGATGCTCACTACCACGACACTAGCATCACTGCTTGACAATAAAGAGACAAAAATCTAGAGTGTTTTACGCTGATATGGGAAGCATATACGCAACACCGATCAGCGAGAGAACCACTACCAGCCAGAGGGTTGGAATAAGACGATATTTATAGTCTACCTCTCTTAAATCCATAAAATAATCACTGATTAACTGCCCTTTGAGAAACGTACTAATCACTAAAAAGATGGCAAAAAAACCACTGAAAAGCTCCAAATAGCCTACCAAAAAAGCCGAAAACGACAAAACGACCAAAACAGCAAAAACATCTTCTACGTGTAGCTTCATTCCCTCTCCTAACGCATGATGTAGATTAAAGGAAAGAGGACAATCCACAACAAATCGACTAAATGCCAATAAATCGCACCCGTTTCAAGCCCACGGCAATCTGTGGGAATGTACCCTTGGTTTTTAGTTTTATGGTATAGATTATAGAGGATTATAACTCCCAAGGTAACGTGCATAAAATGAAACATCGTAAGCAGCAAATAGAACATGAAAAATGTATTTGTACTAAGAGTAATCCCCTGAGCGAAGAGATTGGAAAATTCGGATAGTTTTAAAATGAGAAAGATTCCCCCCAGCATCATTGCGCTTAAAAGCCATTTCGAAGCGCGTATACTTGCCTCATAGCTGTGACGTACTTGCATGGTTTTTATCGTTTCTACACCCCTGACGATCAAATAACTGCTCGTAATCAAAATCAGAGCATTGATAAAACCGATGGTTTGATTCAATAAAAGCTGAGAATCATTAAACATTTGCAGGTTGACTCTACGAGAATAGGCGTACCCTACAAACAACAAACCAAAAGTAAGCAGTTCAACGTAGACGATGATCCAAATCGCAAAATCCCCAGGCGGATAGTTTTTTTTATCTACGAGAATCTCAGACATGTATGCTTTTGGTAAAATGGAGTGAGATCAGTTTTTCGAGCACCGCTAATACATCCTCTTCATCGCTGAGCGATTCGACAATCGAGTGCATGCACGCTTGGTAGGGATCAAACCCGTGAGCAATCAATTTTCCTGCATAAATGAGCAATCGTGTCGATACCGCTTCTTGGATATTGCTATCGCTTAATTGACGGATTTCACTCGCAATTGCTACCAATTTTTGCGCGATCTTTTCATCCACTCCACTCTCTTTAACGATTACCTCAGTCTCTATCTCCGATTTAGGGTAGTTAAAAGTGAGGGATATAAAGCGTTGTTTGGTGCTGGGTTTCATCCCTTTTAACACATTTTGATATCCAGGATTGTACGATACCACGAGCATAAAATCAGGATGAGCCGTAATCACTTCACCGGTTCGATCGATCGGGAGCACTCGGCGATAATCGGCAAGGGAGTGTAAAACGACCGTCGTATCTTTACGCGCTTCGATAATCTCATCGAGGTAGCAGATCCCGCCGTTACGCACCGCCTTCGTCAATGGCCCGTCTTGCCAATAGGTGCCGTTTTCATCGATCAAATGGCGACCAACCAAATCAGCAGCACTAAGATCATCATGACAAACCACCGTATACACATCACGCCCCAGTTCTTCCCCCATCGCTTCCACAAATCGTGTTTTTCCGCACCCTGTCGGTCCTTTGATCAAAACAGGGAGGTTCATCCCAGCCGCCGCTTTGAAAAGCTCAACCTCATTGCCTTGGGGTAAATAGTACGTTTTAGACATAATGATTCCTTTTATTTAGTCAAATTCATATAGATTTCGGGTAACACTTTGGGGAGTTTTTTGGCATCGCGGATCACCGCATAGGAGTTTCGTCCAAAAAGATAAGGGAGGTACTCTTTCGCATCGATATCGATCGTGATACAAAACGGCGTAATACCCTTTTTCTTTACCTCTTCGATCGCTTTTTTCGTATCTTCGATCCCGTAGCGTCCGTCGTAGCGATCAACATCATTGGGTTTTCCGTCACTTAAAATCAACAGAAGCTTATTGGCGCTTTGCTGTTTTTTTAAAATCTTGGCACTCTCACGTATCCCGGCTCCCATACGGGTGTAATACCCCGGTTTAATGGCATGGATACGACCGCGAACAGTGTCGCTGTAGCTCTCTTTGAAATTTTTAATGATGTGAAAGTTAACCTTAGTATTTTTGATCGAAGAAAAGGTATAGATGGCAAACCGATCTTGAAGACGGTGGAGCGATTCAGAAAACACCATCAACGCATCTTGTATCATGTCGATGACGCGTATCTCTTGGGTTATCCCTGCCTCGGTAGAAAGGGAAACATCCGCCAATATCAGTGTCGACATATCACGCATCTTTCTCTCAAAGGTTTGGAAAAACCGCTGTGGATGGTTTGAGCGGTTCTGATGTCCTTTGTAATCGATCCATGTATCGATATTGATCTCATCACCATAAGAGAGGTTGTCTTTTTTAATACGATCAAGTTCCATTAGATCAAGTTCGCTTTGAATAGTGCGCATCATTTTTTGGAGTCGTTTTGGTAATTCGATAGGCTCGGTATGGAGCGAAATAATGGGTTTTATACACACATAGTTTTTGAGATAGAGCTCTTTTTTATAGTCCCACTCATCGATAAAATGCCCTTTACCCAAAGGATACTCTTCAACACTGTTAGCAGAGATGTCCAAATCCATTTTGATGCGGGCGGAGAGGTTGGCATCTTTTTGCCCCAGTGTGATCTCCTCTAAATCTTCGGCATTGTAGAGGGCATCCTCATCAAAACTATCATTTTCCTGCCGATCAACCCTCACCTGCTCCATCAGGCTCATAATCGACTCGGGTAAAAAGAGGAGTAGTCCGTCCGTCTCTTTTTTATCGTCGATTTGTTCGCTCTTTTTCTTCATTTTCAAGATTTCGGTTTTATTCTCCTCATCTCTTTGTCTATGTACCTCTTCTTCATCATCGCTTGAGAGGAGTTTGTTGGAACTAGCGAGGGATGGATAAATCCATAACGGATTGGGATAATTATGTACTGATGAGGCTTCTAGGGAAGATTCAATCGCAGATAATTCAGGATATTGTTCGAGTAAATAACGATGGCTATACGTATAAAACTCACAAAAGCCGGGATACTTTTCGGTGAGGAGATCACTCACTCTAGTATTTTCAGAGGTTATGTTTTGAGTATTAACCGTGACATTAGAGAGCATTGCAATCAGCCAGTAATAGTGCATCTCATTGTGTGTTTTTAGAGGAAAATACGCCAAAGAAGGAGGGAGATAAATCCCTTTTTCATCTTGCCAAGCAAGGAAAAAAGTTTTACCTGTTCCTGAAAATCTCTCCAGCAATGTACGTGATGTCTGAATAGAACGTTTGTCGGTAATATGAAGCTCTTTACCCTTTTCACCCCCCAAGAGGTGATAAAAGAGTTTTAACCCTTTGGAAATCTCCGCAAAAGCGACCTCTTCTTCTTTAAAAAGACGAGAGGCTTTTTTCGTGACATAGTGATCCCAAAATTTACCGACTTTTTCATCCATTACGCGGCTACTTGCTCTTCTTTAACAAAGAAACTGTAAAAATAAGTGAATAGTCCTAAAAGAACCATCACACCAAAAGCCAACCGAACACCATACACCGTACTAATAGCCGCTTGTGCGCTCATGAAATCCAGAGCATCCGCAACATCACGTAGGCGTTGCATTTCGATTTGCATGATCCCTGCAGCAGTCAGTGCCAACGTAAGGCCGATCATACCGAGCACCATCATCCAAAAACTGGTGAGTTCTACCCTCTGAGCTTTAGGACCGTTTCCATGAGGACGACCGCGAAGAATCGGCATCGCATACGAAATCAATGTAAAACAAATCATCACATACGCACCGAAAAAGGCAAGATGTCCGTGCGCTGCGGTCAACTGTGTCCCATGTGTGTAGTAGTTGATCGGTGCGAGTGTGTGCAAAAATCCCCAGACACCTGCTCCTAAAAATCCGACAACCGCTGTCCCTTTTGCCCATGTCAACGCGATTTTATTGTCATGCTGGATACGACGGTTTTTTGCCATATTGTAAGCAAACAAAATCATTAGAAAAAACGGAATAGGCTCTGCCGCAGACGCAATCGATCCGATCCATAACCAATACCCTGGAGTACCGATAAAGAAAAAGTGATGCCCTGTTCCCGCAAGTCCGGAGATCAACGTCATCGCAATAATCAAATAGAGCCATTTATCAATATGCTCACGGTCAACACCGGTTGTTTTAATCAAAACAAACGCCAAAAGAGCACCCAGGATAAGTTCCCATGTCGCTTCAACCCACAAATGGACCACAAACCACCAGAAGAATTTATCCATTACCAGATTTTCAGGGACATAAAACGCAAACAAAAAGAAGAATGCCAATCCAAAAAGACCTGTCAACAAAATAACAGATATGGTCGTTTTACGTCCCTTAATCACCGTCATCGTCACGTTTAAAATATACGATAGTACGACCAGAACAATCCCGATTTTTGTAATCGTCGGCTGTTCTAAAAACTCACGCCCCATTGTCGGCAACAGATTGTTATAAGTTAGCTCTGCCAATGTCGCATAAGGAACCAACAAATAACCCAAGATGGTTGCTACACCCGCCGCCGCAAATACCCAAAAAGTGATTTTGGCGAGCATCGGGCTCCAAAGTTCACGTTCACTCTCTTCAGGAATCAGATAATAAGTAGCTCCCATAAACCCGAACAACAAAAGAACGATCAACAAGTTCGTATGAACCATCCGAAGAACATTAAAAGGGATCGCAGGGAATAAAAAATCCCCGTACAAATACTGAACTCCCATACTAAGACCAAAAACAATCTCCCCTGCCAGAAGAATGAGTGCAAAAATAAAATATGGTTTTGCGACCATTTGAGATGAATATTTCATAATCTTCCTTATCCTTTAATGTTTGGCGGCCACTCTTGATTGTTGACACGAGAGGTCCAAATCAAAAAGTCTGCAAGATTGTTCACTTGTTCCAGGCTCAGGTGAAACTGCGGCATTTTTCGTCTATCGGGTGTATCGAGCGGTTGTGCCGCCATCCATCCTACCAGATACGTTTTAAACGCGGCTTCATCATTAGCACCAAGACGAGGAAATGCATTCCCAAGCTCCGGAGCATAATATGCCCCCTCCCCCATGATCGTATGGCAACCGACACAATTGTTCTCTTCCCATACCACTTTTCCCCGAGCAACAGACTCAGTGATTTTGTCATCATGGCTTAGCTTTGGGATTTGTTTAACGGTATCTATAGTTAGTCCGGTAAAAACCAAAATCGCGAAAAGTCCCCCGCCAAAGTAAATATTTCTGGCCATATTTTTTGTAATACGTTCAGACATTTCAGCTCCTGTATTTAATTCTACCTATGTGTAGTAATAAAATAGTAGCAGGATTATTTTAATTCTACCTTTATATAGTATTTAATTGATTTTGCTTTTTAGTAAGCCGATAGACTGAGTATGAATAACAAGTGTTTTTCGTACACTCTGCCCTACCCTGCTTTTAAACACAAAAAACATGCAATATTCAATACGAAAAACACTGTCGGAATGATATAATAGTCGGATACTCAAATTTGAGGTTTTCCGACATGTTAATAGGGTATATGCGAGTTTCAACTGACGGTGATCGACAAAGTACCGATCTTCAACGTGATGCATTGATAAATTCCGGGGTGGATGAGCGAAATATTTTCGAAGACAAGGCTTCAGGTTCTAAAGATGATCGTATCGGTTTAGCTCAAGCACTGGAATATGTCAAAGAAGGTGACACACTCGTTGTTTGGAAACTAGATCGATTAGGACGCTCCCTACCACACTTGATTGAAATCGTTTCACAACTCAAATCCAAAGGTGTCGGATTCAAATCTCTAACTGAAGGAATGGATACCTCAAGTCCCTCCGGTGAATTACTCTTTCATGTTTTCGGTGCACTCGCTCAGTTTGAACGTTCGCTCATCCAAGAACGTGTTAATGCCGGATTAGCAGCGGCGCGAAAAAGAGGACGTATCGGTGGACGACCACGAGCGATTTCGCAAGAAAAGATGGCCGCTATTTTGGAAGCTTTGAATAGTGGGATGTCGAAAGCGGCAATGTGTCGAACATTTGAAGTGAAAAGGTCAACTTTGATTGATACCCTGAAGAAATATGAAAATGAAAAACACTAATAACTCCATGATCGGCAGGTATTACTCGTCCCCCAATTCGTCCCCCATCTAAAAACATAACTATTTTATGACAATTTTTTAGTAATAAAATAAAAGAATGATTTGATTGAAGAAAGTGGTGGGTCAAGCAGGACTTGAACCTGCAACAACACCGTTATGAGCGGTGGGCTCTAACCATTGAACTATTGACCCATTTAAAAGTAAACTCGGTACCCAATCCGGTACCCAATCCGGTACCCAATCCGGTACCCAAACAATTTTTAGAAGGTTTAACGCCCTATCTATCGGCGAAAGTCACTTTTTAGTCAATACGTTATGAGCGGGGGGCTCTAACCACTGAACTAAAGACCCGTTTTTGAAAGAGCGCAATTATAAACGCTCTATCATTAGACGAAGCTTTTTTTACCTGTATCTCCGTAAAGATATCGAAAACGATACGCGAGAAGGTTTTCCATAATCGCCAAAATAACCATAAAGTTCACAAAACTGCTCCCTCCGTAGCTGAACATTGGTAGAGGTACCCCGACGACGGGGGCAAATCCGATCGTCATGGCGATATTAACCGCCATATAAATGAAAAAGAGGAGCGATAACCCCCCTGCGACTACTTTTATATAGTAGTCCTCCGTCCAAAAGGCGATCATCAGCAGATGGATAATCAACGCGGCATAGAGGGTGATGAGCAAAAATGCCCCGAAAAATCCGAACCGCTCCACCACGTAGGCGAAAATAAAGTCACTCGATGCGATGGGGAGAAACTTCATCTGTGTTTGGGTAGCGTCCTCTTTATCTTTACCGAAAAAGCCCCCAGATCCGACCGCGATAATCGACTGCTCGACATGGTAGCTGGGCTTTTCGCCGACGAAATCGTGTAACCGCTGTTTTTGATAATCGTGCAGCTGCGTATAGATTAGCGGAAGGGAGATGACAAAAGTGACTGCCAAGGCGATCCATATTTTCCAATGTACCCCTACGATAAACAAAATACCGAAACCCAACATCGCCAATACGGTCGCCGTACCCAAGTCAGGCTCTTTGGCGATGAGAAAAAACGGCATTAGGATAAAAAAGGAGAGTTTCAAAAAATCTTTGAGCCGGTACCCGTCTCTCGGAGGGGGATTGCGGCTGATAAGATAAGCAAGCATCAAAACAAACGCAGGTTTGAGGAGTTCTGATGGCTGAATCGTAAAATGGATAAACGGAATTTCGATCCATCGCTTTGCCCCCAAACGGCTATGCCCGACAAACTCCACCGCAATAAGGAGTAAAATGCTCGTCCAATAGGCTATTGGAATCATCCAAAGCATCCGACGGATAGGTAGGAGAAAAAGGGTGATAAAAACACCGATCCCGACAAAAACATACACCGTGTGCTTTTGTCCGAGAGTCGGGTGGATCTCATATATGAGCCAACCTGAAGTGAATATGAGCGGAATCAGTAAGATAACTGTTATGAAATCAAAGTGTGCTAAAATTCGGCGATCAATATTAAGCACTACGGTCCTTCTTTCAATGTTTTGGTAATTCTAGCAACAGTGGGCTTATAACTTTATTTTAGATAATATCCAAAGGGACCCTATTTTGGCACAAGAAGAATCGACATTTACGACAGACGAAGCAGTTCGTTTAGACGTTTTTTTAACGCAGCAACTCGGACAAACCCGTAACCAAATTACCCAGCTTATCGAGCAAAACTGCGTTAGCGTAGATGGCAAAGCAACCGCCAAATCGGGACTCAAACTCAAACCTTCTCAGAAAGTTGCCATCCGCTTTCCCGAGCAAAAGTCGACCCCTGCCCAAGAGATCGATTTTGATGTTGAGATTTTATTTGAAGATGATGATATCCTCGTTATCAATAAACCCAGTTCACTCACCGTCCACCCCGCACCCAGCGTAAAAGAGGCAACACTCGTTGATTGGCTCAAACATAAGGGGATTGCCCTCTCGACCCTCAGCGGCGAAGAGCGTCACGGAATCGTCCATCGACTCGATCGCGGAACCAGCGGTGCGATGGTTATCGCTAAAAACAACGAAGCCCACGAAGCGCTCTCCTTGCAGCTTCAAGACAAGAGTATGGGACGTTTTTATCTCGCTGTGATCACCCCTGCGATGAAAGATACTATCACACTCATCGACCGTCCTATCGGACGAAGTGCCCATAATCGTCTTAAAATGGCGATCAGTGAGAGCGGCAAAAGTGCCAAAACCGCCTTTGCCAAACTGCTCCCCAGCCATGATGAGAGTGAAGAGCTGATTGCGTGCAAACTCTTCACCGGACGTACCCATCAAATTCGAGTTCATTTGGAGTCTATTAGCCGCCATATCATCGGTGATCATCTCTACGGAACCTCGGCAAAAAGCGATAAAATGGAACGTATCTTGCTTCACGCTTATAACCTTTACTTTACCCATCCGACGACCCAAAAACGGGTGAATTTCACTGCACCTCTGGGGAATGTGGTAGAAGATTATTTACAAAAACATTTTGATTCAAAGGAATTGCATGAACTCATCGATCCGTTACGCATTGAGCGCCTCTTTAGCTCTGAGTCTCTTTAGCTTCAGCGGCTGTGTCACTCAGCCCGTAGCCCCAAAAGCCGTCACAATTGACTCGACACTTCCGACTCCGTCGATGAACGGATTTATTGCCGATATCACCTCAATCGCATTTGAGTGGAAACCGGTGGAAGACCCTCGAGTCAGCGGCTATTATATTTATCGTAATACTCCCGGAGCTGAAGATCAAAAACTCCAGCGTATCGCAACCATCGACAGCCGATTTGCAACCCATTTCGTAGACAGTGATCTCAAACCCGGAAGTGAATACCAATACCGTTTTGCCGCCATTACCAAAGAGGGGAGCGAATCGGTTGCCAGTGAAACCATGCTCGTAGCAACTCAGCCAATGATCGCACCGATCAGTTTTTTCCAAAGCGTCGGCAATATGCCTCGCAGTGCCAAACTTCTCTGGCGTCCGCACCCTAACGGAAAAATTAACGGCTACGTGATCGAGCGTCAAGAAGCAACCGATCAAAAATGGGTCGCTATTGCTACGATTACAGGCCGTTTAAATGCCGAATACATCGATCGTGACCTCAAAGACAGCCAAGTCTATCACTACCGCATCAAAGCGACAACGTTTGACAAACTGACTACAGAGCCGAGCGAAGTAACAAAAGTGATCACTAAACCGTTGCCTCCTGAGATTCGTAACATCACCTCGACCAACGATCTCCCCCGTGCTATCACATTGGGATGGGAAGCGAGTACAATCAGAGACTTGAGCCATTACAACATCTATCGCTCATCCACCCCGAACGGTTCATTTGACTACCATGTCAAACTCGAATCTACCAGTTTTACCGATACCGTTACGGAAGACGGCAAGTTCTACTTCTACAAAATTACCGCCGTGGATAAAGACGGCCTTGAAAGTCTCAAATCCTCCGTCGCAACGCAGGGTTCAACCCTCTCAAAACCGCAAACTCCGATCGCCTATGAGGGAAAAGTCGTTAATAAAACGGCTGAACTTCAATGGAAAAACAGTGATCCTCGTGCCGTCTCTTATACGGTAGTCAAAACGACGAAAACAAGCTGGATCACCCGTGAGAGTATCGATATCAACAATATTACCGAGACAGCATTCCGTGATAGCGATATCAAACCGGATACCGGCTATCTCTATGAGATTATGAGTGTCGATAAAAACGGTATTCGATCCCTTCCTACCGAAGCGATTGAATTACGTTATGAGGCCAAATAGAGAATGCCGCATTTAAACCTCGAATCGTTTAACCCTCTCACCTTTCCCGCTCGCTGCGGTGAGGTGGAGTTTCTCTTTCAAGCCGATTATAAAAATAAAGATGAGGGTGCCCTCATCGCTACCCGATACAAAGGGCGCGAGTTCTTTTTGGTTTACAAAAACGGGACGAAAAAACTCCTCAAAGGGGATAAGGTTACCCGCCCTTCCCCTAATTTTATACTCAAACATGCCTTATCAGCCTATGCAGAATGTTCCGGTTCGCCTATCCTCGATTCAAATGTCGATAACGCCCCTGAAAATACCCATCTCAAAACCCATGATGCCCTCAAATCAATCCAGTTTTTCGCCGATAATTTCCCAAAAGATCGTGAAGTTCGTATCGAAGTCGGATTCGGTTCAGCCCGTCATCTCCTCCACCAAGCCTCCGCTAATCCTGATGTTTTGTTTATCGGACTGGAAATTCATAAACCCTCTATCGAGCAGGCACTCAAACAGATCGTCATTCAAAATCTCACCAACATTATGATCCTCGATTACGATGCGAGGCTCTTTTTAGAGTTCGTACCCTCCAATATCGTCGGTAAAATTTACGTCCATTTTCCGGTTCCATGGGATAAAAAACCTCACCGTCGCGTTATCTCCGAAGCTTTTTTAAAAGAGTCGGAGCGCTCATTGCGTGTCGGGGGAACACTGGAGCTTCGTACCGATAGTGAAAACTACTACCGTTTCGCATTAGAGACATTCAGTACTCCGCGCCAAAGCCGCTTTGAGGTGCGTAAAAATCAAGAGATTGCCATCGTCAGCAAATACGAAGACCGATGGAAAAAACAAGAGAAAAATATCTATGACGTCACTTTTACCTGTGATGTAGAGTCACCTGAACCCGATCATATCGGTGATTTTTCTTTCTCTATCGCCCCTATTGATGCAACCATTATTGTTCGCCTCTCCAAAGAGACCTACAAGCGCGAGTGGGGATTTATTCACGTTGAACGAACTTTTAGCGTGGGTGAGAACGGGAGTATGATCCGCCTTGCAATGGGAAGTTTTGACCGCCCTGAGAGCACCTATGTACTGATTGAAAACGGTGCAGCATGCTATTACCCCTCTCTACCCGTTCGCTCATCAGCGAATCTAAAAGCCCACATCTTACTAGACGAGCTACTTCATGGATAAAGTCATCATTGCCGAAAACCTCTCACTGTCGTACAAAGAGTTCGAAACCATCATCAGCAAAGCCAGTTTCTCAATCGATGCGGGAAGCTTTGTCTTTATCACCGGAGCCAGCGGAAGCGGTAAATCGACACTCCTTAAGTCACTGTACGGTGCTATTGAGCCCCGTGCGGGCGGCCTTATGGTGGGTGGAGTAAAAATGAACCGTATCAGTACCTCGAAACTCAATTTTCTCCGTCGCCATATCGGTATCGTCTTCCAAGACTACAAACTGATTAAAGAGTGGACCATCGAGAAAAATGTCATGCTCCCCCTCATCATCTCCGGTTACACGAAAGAGGTGAGCGGAGTTCAGGTACAAAAACTTCTCGGCCACGTTAAACTTATCCACCAAGCAGGCAAATATCCCCCTGAACTCTCCGGAGGGGAACAGCAGCGAGTCGCTATGGCACGTGCCCTTGCCCATAATCCTATCTTGATTTTGGCAGATGAGCCGACCGGAAATTTGGACGAATACTCATCGGAAGTGATTTGGAACCTTCTAGAGGGAGCAAACACTCAGCTCAAAACGACGATCGTAGTCGTCACACACCATATCCCTTCCAGTATCACAGTACCGTATAAACATTTTCATATCGAGATGGGGAATATTCATGAAATCTCTTAAAAATCATATCTCACTCATCATTGCCCTCTTTACCGTTTTATTTTCGGTTCAAATCTATGTTGCGGTAGATCGCACCATTGAAGCGTATGAAAATCGTCTCAAAAATGACTACTCGATCATCGTCGTTTCCAACAAAGCCCTCAGCGCGGCTGAATTTAAAGCTATGGACTCCATTATCGAGAGAAGTGAGTCTATTCCGACCGATCAGGTATTGGAACGGCTCAAAGGTGAGATGACGAAGAAAAATCTTGATTTGCTTAAGCTCACCCTTCCAAAATTTTATCGCCTTTATTTAAGCCGTTTCCCGACCCCTCAAGAGATATCCAAACTTCAAAAACGGCTCGAAAAACACTCTTCCATTGAGCGGGTCGAAGGGTATGCCCAAACCCACGACACTGTCTATAAGCTGATGCTTTTGTTTAAAGATGTCGTCCAGATCTTCTCTATCGCCATCGCGGCAGTTACCTCACTTCTTATCCTAAAAGAGATGCGTTTATGGCAATTTCAACATGCCGATCGCATGTCGATTATGGCCCTTTTCGGTGCCCCTGTCTGGCTCCGTTCGGCAGTATTGTTTCGTCTTGCGATCGTAGATGCGATTATCGCAACCATCGTACTGTGTCTCGCTTTTTTGATGATTGAACAATACGGATGGATGGACCTGCTCCTTCGTACGGTCGGCATTAGTATCGAACTGTTTGATTTTATCAATGATGGAGTACGCTCACTCCTTATAGCTCTCGGAGTCTCCATTATCCTCACCCTTACGATCGTCATCGGAAACGAAGAAGAGGAATAGATGCGAACCCCCTTTTCCCTTCTCTTGATCTCTTTGTTGGCGGTTTCGCTTTCTGCCGCCAAAATAGATGAGAAAATTCAAAATACATCCAAGAAATTGCATCAAACCAAACAAACCTACTCAAGTCTCAACGCCAAACTTGAAGAAACCGCCTCTAAAATCATTCAGCAGCGCCAAATTGTAGGGACGCAGCAGCAACATATCAATACCCTTGTCGAAGAGTTAAAATCAAAAGAGAGTATCTACCAATCCAATAAAACGACGCTTCGGGGGCTGGAAACACAACAAGCCCTTTTGATTAAAACTCAAAACGATATCGAACAGCGTCTCGTGTTTGCGATAGCCCGCAATACCTCTATCTCTTTGCTCATCAATGATGACCGTGCAAAAGAGGCCAATTCAATTATTCTCGAAGAGGCACTCAAACTCCATTTGAAGCAGATTCAGCAGGAGATTAAAGAGCTTAATTTTATTTTTTCCGAAAATGCCGAAAAAATTTCGGGGCTCTCGTCTCAAACCACCGTCCTAAAAAAATCGATTGCCGTTATTGATCAGCAAAAAAACAGAGTCCTAGAGACTAAAAAAGAGAATGAAAAAGCGATTGCACTGCTCGAAAAAGAGAAAAATCAATATAAAAAATCGTTGGATAAAATTCTCAATCAGCAGCGTTCACTCCAAAACACCCTTGCTAATCTCAATATTATCAAGCGTGAATCACTCAAACCTAAAAAAGCTCCTCCATCATTGGTAGCACAAAAACCAGGGTCTAAACCTGTACCGGAGGATGTTAAACGTGCCGTTGCCCAATACAGCCCCTCTAATGTTGCGGGATATTCGGGTGAGCGTACAATCGCTCCGCTGGATGGCTATGTTGTTACAAAACGATTCGGCCCTTATACCGATCCGATTTACGGAATAAAAATCTTTAATGATTCGGTTTCATTGCGTCCGAATGAAGCCGACGCCAAAGTCAAATCGGTACTCAACGGAAAAGTGATCCTTGCCAAACCGACCGCGATGCTCGAAAATGTCGTTATTATCGAACACGACAACGGTCTCCATACGATCTATGCTCATCTAGACAAAATTGCCCCTACGGTCGAAGTGGGCAAACGTCTTAAACAAGGTTCAATTATCGGGCGGGTAGGAAAAGAGTTGATGTTTCAGGTAACGCAGCGCAACGCCCACATCGACCCGATGCAGATGATCCGCTAAAAGTACGATACGTAATGAGCCCACTGCTGAAGTGAACTCAGCGTTAGCGTAGCAAATCGGGACTTTGTTCCGATTGCGTTAAAATAGTTAAAACGGCCAGACGGCTCCCACCATTTTACTTGCCCATCCTTGATTGACCGAGCGGTCAATATCCCCTTCATTTGCATAGAGGATCTTAGCATCAGAGATTTTGGATGAGTTTATTTGGTTGTTTTGATCGATATCATACGGTCGGATTACTCCGCTAAGCTGCATAATCTGCTTTTGATCATCCACCATAATTTCACGACGTCCGGTGATAAAATAGTTTCCATTCGCCATCACCTTAACAATACGTGCCGACACGGTTGTCGAAAAAGAGGCATTTTTGGTTGCACTGCCTGATCCTGCATAGTCGGAACTTGATCCGGCACTAAAGCCGATATTCGCCAATCCATTCAGTTTATTCACTGCCGAATTAACCGCTGAATTGTTCCCCGTAGTGCTAAACAGACCTCCGTTTAGCCCTAACGTATCAGCCTCTGTCAGTGCTTTACTCGCTTTATTCGAGCTGGTTGCCGTTTCTGAAATGACAACGGTAACAATATCATTGACATGCATCGCCTTATGATCGGAAAAAAGTGGGCTGTCACCTTGACCGAATAAACTTCCGCGTGCAACAAAACTGTTCTCCTCTTCCCGAGAGGGCATCTCTTCAACGTATTTCGGCGGTGTAAAAGCCATTTCCGGCTCGGTAAGACGTGCATTACAACCGCTAAGTAACAATGATGCCGATAATATCGATAGGTAGAGTGGTATGCGCATTATCCCATCCGAGTCATATTTAGCTATAATAAGCAAAAATAGTTCCAAGGGGTAAGTATGAGTTTAAAAGAACAAATAAACAATGACATTAAAACAGCTATGAAAGAGAAAAATGTGCCGTTGCGTGATGCACTTCGTCTTCTTAGCAGTGCTATGAAACAAATCGAAGTGGACGAGCGTAAAGAGCTTAGCGATGAGGATATCATCAAAATCATCCAGAAACAGGTCAAACAACGCAACGATGCAATGAGCCAATACCGTGAAGCCGGACGTGAAGATTTGTATGAAAAAGAGGCTTCTGAAGCAGCTATTTTTGAAACCTACTTGCCTACACAGCTCAGTGATGAAGAATTAGAATCTGCTTTACGTGCTATCATCGCTGAAACCGGTGCTGAATCGATCAAAGATATCGGGCGAGTTATGGGTGCGGCATCCAAAACACTCGGTGCTCAGGCTGACGGTAAACGGATTAACGAATGCGCTAAAAAGATATTGGGGTAAATTTTAACCCAACTGGTGAGGGCGGCCGCAATGGAAGCCCTGCGCATAATCAACACCGATCTCTCTTAATAGATTAAGGGTCTCTTCATCTTCTACGTATTCGGCAATCGTTTTCTTACCAAACTCATGGGCAATTTGATGGATGTGTTTGACAAAAATGCGGTCTTTCTCATTGACAACAATATTTTTGACAAATTCGCCGTCGATTTTTACGTAGTCGGTATCGAAATATTTCAGGTAAACAAATGACGAAAACCCTGAACCGAAATCATCCAGCGCAAAACTGATCCCTTTTTGTTTTAACGCTTCTATAATTTCCATTAATCCATTGACGTTATGAATCGCTTCGCGCTCTAAAATTTCAATCGTAATCCCTGTACTGGAACTCGGATGTGGGTTTCGTTCGCTATGCGCTTTAATGACATCAACATAATCTCCGCCAAAGAGGCTTTTGGTCGAAAGATTAAAGAAAAAACGTTTATCCCATAACCCCTGTTCTTCACGTGCCAATAACCCTTTCGTTAAAATTATCTGATCGATTTTAGATGCGAAGCCTAAACCCTCCGCTACTTCAATAAACTGCCCCGCTGCCATGTAGCGTTGCCCATCACGTATACGAGCAAGTACTTCATATCCGAAGATGGTTCCGCTTTTGACATCATAAATCGGCTGTACAAAAGGTTCCACTCTGTCTTCGTCAATCGCACGACGTAAAAACTCCCCTTTTTTCTGTATTTCGCTTGCCATCTCCTGATCGCTTTGATCGGCACGGGCAATCGTATTTTTACCGGCACGTTTGGCTTTATACATCGCCAAGTCCGATCCAGTTAAAAGTGCTGTAATATCTTCACCCTGTTCCGGATACTCCGCTATTCCGAAACTCGCCGTTAGCGATATATGATCGAACATCAATGAAATCGGTGTTGCTTCGAGAGATGAGCGAAGTTTTTCGACTACCGCATACCCACTTTCATACGGTGTTTCCGGCAAAATAACGGCAAATTCATCCCCTCCGATACGAGCTAATACATCAGCATTACGAAGATTCGATCCGAAAATATTGGTCACCTCTTTAAGTACCAAATCCCCCGAAGCGTGACCATAGGTATCATTGATGTATTTAAAGTTATCCAAATCAATCATCAAAACGGTAAATTTATGATGATGGCGTACCGAGCGCATTACTTCGTAGCTTAGGAACTCTTCAAATTTGCGACGGTTGTAAAGTCCGGTTAGATAATCACGATCGGAAAGCTCTTGAAGTTTTTCATAGTAGTCTTGAATCGAATCAAGCATTTTGTTGAAGTAGTTTTCTATATTTTTAACTTCAAGAATTTTAGTTTTAAGACTTATCCGTTTTGCCATATCATTGTTGCTAATAATATCTTGAATCATCACGATAAACTGTTTGATAGGCTGAACCAATAATTCATTCAGTTTGTAATACAAAATAGCAAAAATGACAATAGTAAAAAGGACAAAGAAGATGATAAATGAGTTAATCATCGTAGTAAGTGAAATTTTGAGATTGGCAACCGGAAAACGGACATCGATAACGCCGTTAATGTCCCCTATCTTAGCATTGGTATGACAGCTTAGACACTCTTGTTTAACGACGATCGGATAAAGATAGCGAATCTCATCATCCCCCGCTAAAATCTCTTCTCCACGCATTGCACTGGCAACCAAAGGATCATGTTCACGGATCTGCTTATCGTTGTTATGATCACCGAAGAGTTCGGCAACAATCGGACTGCGATAGGCATTGATGCTCATTTTAGGCTCAACTTTGTTCAGCCTTACAATGATCGCATCCAACTCCTCTTTACTCCACCCTTTTTCCATCGCTGAATAAAGTGCTTCAAAGGCTAAACGGCTCGTTTTACGTGCATCAATACGGGCAAGATCGTCAACAGCCTGTTTTTTGATGTAGACACCGTACAAGCAAGCGACGGCTAAACTGGTTAATAAGGAGATAATAACCGTCTTTGCAATAAGCCGCTTGTACGTTGTATACGATTCCATTCATGTTCCTGACGACAAATTAAATAATTATAACATTGAAAATATAAATTAAAAATATTATGTTATTTTTTATTTCATCTTAGGAATCAGCTCTTGGTCTCTTAGAACTTTTTCGCTTTCACTTCACTCAATACGCGATCGGCCATCATGAAAACTTCATTGGCGATAGCATCGGTATTTCGTGCGATTTCGGCATTATGCTGTGTCTCAACCTCAAATCCCGAAACAATGTTATTGATCTCAACGATCCCTTTAGACTGCCCTTCAATCGCATCGCCGATATCACTGATCGATTGAACCAAAATACCGACATTGGCATTAATTTCAGACAATGATTTTTGGGTACGTTCGGCAAGTTTGCGAACTTCGTCGGCAACCACGGCGAATCCTCTTCCATGCTCCCCTGCCCGTGCTGCTTCGATGGCTGCATTCAGTGCGAGGAGGTTGGTTTGATCGGCAATATCTCCGATAACGGTAATAATCATTTTGATATCATCTGATTGTCGTATCACCTCTTGCGTTTTTTGAAGAACATCACCGACACTTTGGGTCATATGTTCAACTTCCTGCGATGTTTTTTGAATCTCAAGTGCCTGTTTTTGAGAAGATTGGTCCAACTCTTCAACATTGCTTTTTAAGCGCTGTGCACTCTCATCCATCAGCGTTCCGTTTGAGAGGCTCGTACGGAGCATTGCTGCGATATCCTCACCCAATTGATTAACCAATTGCTCAATCTTTCCGCTGCTTTGATTAATACGCTGTGTAAAATCCAATTTGCCGTACGATTCCACGACACGGGTAATCTCACGAATATCTTGCCCTACCATTTGCCGCAATGCCCCAAGCATACTGTTAAAGACTTCACGAAGCTCTTTGAGTTGAGCATTGGAAGGAGTTGAGACTAACGTCCGCTCGATAATCCCTTTAGAGACTTCTGCCGCGATACTGACCGCTTCATTCACCATCATTGAATCTTCTCTAATTCCATTTTCCAACGTTTTTACGTTATTATCGGCTTGGATTTGAAGCTGATTGCTTTTAATAAACTGATGGGATGTCATCACAATGATATAAACCAACCCTACAACCTGTGTTGCAAACAATGCGATATGGGTCAATAAAATCCATATATCACAGCCGCTGGAAAAGACGATAACGTCTAAACCGAACATCGTTGCATGGTTTAACTGAAGGACAAAAAAGAGAATGTGATGAAATGCTACCGCTACCGTTGCCAGTAAAATCGGAATGATATCTTTATAGATTGCCAAAAATGCCGCGATAACGAATAAACCGAAATGCATTTCGATCATCCCAAGCTGCTGCTGGATCATAATCATCGGAAAAATCGACAGAGCAACTCCGATAACACTGCGTCCGATCAAGGTACCGCGAAATCCTAAATAGGCAATAACAATAAGCCCTAACGCAAGTGCACCGTTTATCAATCCGAACTGATAGGTTGAATAACGGATAGAGGTAATAAATGCAACGCTTAAGAAAGAGAGTATCCCGATAATGAGCATAAATTTGTCGGCTTTAACAAAATCAGCCTTTAAGCGCTCTTTGATTTCAGGACTTAACGAGGAGTCCTGTGCAGGAAAAAGGAAAGTAAGGTTCATCAGAAGGCTCCTATGTCATTTAAAATTAAGTCACGATTATAGGGGGAAGAGGTATAAATATAAACCAATTCATACCCCTCCCCTTTTTTTTGAAGCAGATAAGCATAGGGCATATGCTCGGCTTTGACCCCCAAACGGGTGTAAACCAAGTTCAGAGTATGTACCATTTTTTGCAGCTCTGATTCATTCGGAGCATACGATTTAAACCCTTTATCAAAATGTTCAGCCCAGCTTTGCACCGATAAAGGATCCATTTGAGGTGTCATGTTAATAAACCAAACAGCAGGAATGTGTTTAAGATCCCGCCGCTGTGCCTCACGGTAAATTTCAGCTAAATCATTCAGGGCAGGAGTACATACACGGGTACACCCCACATAGCCGAAATAGACCAAAACACTATCTGCTGTTTCTCCCTTTAAAAAAGGGAAATCAACATATCTGCGATCTTCGCTTCTTCCGGCATGCTGCGGATCACTCAGAATCGGAAAAGCCAGACTCACTATCAGCCCAAAAGCCAAAAAAATCAAAACAATCCCCGAAAAGGTTTTCATCTTTGATTTCATCTCAATGACCTTTACACGTAATGGTGGTATACAAAATTGTAATACTCAGTTCCTAAGTTAAAACTTCATTAGTAAAAAAAATTATCCGTTTTTCAATGTTTTAAGAGCGCTTTCCACATCATCCTGACGCATCAAAGATTCACCGACCAAAAAGGCATCGACTCCCGCTTTGCTCAAATCTTCGAGTTGACCGTGTTCGTAGATACCGCTCTCAGCCACGATGATTTTCCCGTTGGGGATCAATGGGATAAGATCGTAGCTAAGATTCATATTCATCTCGAAGGTCTGGAGGTTACGGTGATTAATTCCGATAATATCGGCACCTGCATAGATCGCCTTGGTAAGTTCGGATTTATCGTGAATCTCGACAAGGGCTTCCATCCCCAGATGACGGGTATAGTTCAACAGCTCTTTGAGCTCATCTTTGCTCAGTGCCGCCGCGATCAGGAGGACGAAATCGGCTCCGTAGACGAGTGCTTCGAGAAGTTGGTATTTGGAGATAATGAAATCTTTGCGCAGAAGAGGAATACTCGTATAGCGTCGAATCTCCGCGAGATAATCGAGATTTCCTTGGAAAAAATGGGGTTCGGTAAGGATCGAAATAGCGTTTGCTCCGCCACGCTCATACGCCTGTGCGATCGCTACGGGATCAAAATCTTCACGGATGACGCCACGTGAGGGGGAAGCTTTTTTCACTTCCGAAATAATGCGATACGGCTCTTCAGGGGTAGCGGTAAGATAAGGGCGTACGTCACGAGGAGCACGGGCGTTAAAGGCTAATGAGCGTCCAAGCCACTCCATACTGAACTTGGCTTCCCGCTCAATGAGATCTTCTTTGGTTTTTTTGATGATGTCGTCTAAAATCATTAATTTTTCTCCTTGGTTTTACATTTTTCAATCGCTTTGAGATGATCTTTTACCTCTTGCTCATCACTGCCGATCATCGATTCGACCTGTTTAATAAGACGGAGTGCTTCGACACACTCGTTTAATTTATAATGTCCCCAGGCAAGCGAATCGATGTAATAGGGGGAATCGGGCTGTTTTTCCAATGCCCGCTTGACATATCCCATCCCCTCAGTCACATTGAGATCATGATCGATCATGAGATACCCCAAATAATTGAGGTACAGAGGCTCTTGTAAATCGGTGTTGGCTCTTTTGAGCCCATCAACCACCTCAGAGATCAAGACAGGATCATTACGATTTGAAGCACCTTCGTATTTGAAAACGGAGCTTTGTGCCAAATAGAGCGGGTTGTCTTCCCGTTCATACAGTGTTTGGGCAAGAAAGGAAGCCTTCTCAAAGGCTTTGACTCTGATGTAAAGATCGAGTAAAAGGGGATCATTCGTATGCGATTTTTCAAGCAGTGCCGTCATTTTAGAGATATCTTGGCTGTACACATAGATTTTAAGTGCCTCTTCAGCGGCAGAAGGGTCTTTAAAACTATCATACGTCTGCTCATACATTTGCGCTGCATCTTCCAACGCGCCTCTATCGGCATACAAGCTCCCCAAACGCTTCCCAAGATTCTGAGAGTTGCCATGGGTTCCGATATGCTCTTTTAAAAATTCGATCGCTTCGGATTTTTCATTCAATTGAGCATATTGGATCAAAGCTATCCGTTCCGCTGTCGTCTCGTCATAGTTGAGTGCGTACGATTTTTGGAGTGCTCCGACGGCTCCCGTATAGTCTCCGAGTTTTAAACGTGCTTCGGCGTACAAAAGATAATCGGGCGATGTTTTGCTTTTTTCACTCAGAAGAAAGGCTTTTTGCGATGCTTCGGCGAACTTACCCTCCCTCAGCAAAATAATAATCTCAAATCGGTTTAGTATCTCATCATGGGGATCTTTTGCAAGTGCTTCCGATGTTATTTCAGAGAGTGATTTTATGTCGTTGGATTGTTCCAACATCTTGAGTGACTGATAAAGGTACTCTTTTTTTCCAGTCTGTTTATAGAGTTCAGCAAAAAAACCGGAGGCTTTATGGTGCTTCTGGCGCATCTGTGCATCCAGAGCATAGAGAGCAATAGTATCTTCCAAAAAATTGCCTTTGTGGACAATTTGAGGTGCGGCACTTGCCGCAGATAGCGTTAAAAGAGCTACAACAAAAAATTTAATCATGGATAATCCCCGGGCACTCCGCTTTGAGTTCATCGATACGGTGACGAAAATAGTCCCAAAACGGAAAGGTTCGACACTGCAATGGGCGGGCTTCGTAAATACTACACCCATTTAGTGAACGATTGAAAAATACACAGTCATATGAACCTTTTACGATCTTCTCTTTGAGCGAAAACCGAAATCCTTCTTTGCGTAAAAACGTACGGCGAAACTCCCCTTCATCGATATCCAGCAGTTTTGCAATAGCTGCAATCTCAGTAACGGAGACAAAGATATTTCCGCTCTCTCCGGTACAGCAGTTCCCGCCGCACGAGGCACATGCAGAGGGATCGAACGCATAGGTAAAACCTTCTTGTGTCATATAACCGGACATTTGATACTGTGCGCCTTTGCTTTATCATAAATCGCCGCTACCGCTGGGGTATATGCACCCTCTTCCTCCGTAATCAACGGAGGTAAAACGGTGAGCGCCGATTTGCTGTTTTTTTTGACATGGATAAGTACCAATATACTGGGACGATCCACTTTAGAATGGACGAATTGTACCTCAACGACTCTTAATCCTCTACTCTCAAATGCACTGCAAAGCTCAGCAAATTGACGTGCATCGTAGCAGATGGCCGCTTCGCCTGAGGATTTCAAAAGCTTCGATATTTTGGTGACAAACGCCTCGATGGGGAGATGGACGTTGTAGCGGGCTTGATGGAGAATCGGGTTTTCCGAGCGGGCTGAGCCTTCATGATAAAACGGCGGGTTGGAGACAATCCAATCATAGCTTCCATGACCGCTAAGTTCCAAGAAATCCCCTTCATAGAGCGTATATCCAATCCCGTTAATCTGCGCGTTACGACGAGCAAATTCGGCATACAACGGCTGTTTCTCAACCGCTTCAAGATTCACGGCAGGAAAATCGCGCCCGATCAAAAGCCCTACGATTCCACTCCCCGCACCGACATCGAGCATTTTACCCCGAGGGGCAAAACGGGAGATGAATCCGTACAGCAGAATCGAATCGCTGTTGTAACAATAGCCTCCGTCGGGTTGATAAAGGAGCATTTACGACTCTTTTCGTTATGATTTAGGCAATTATATCTCTCAATAGGTTTAACTATGATTATCATCCCTGCCCGTCTCGCCTCAACCCGCTTTCCCGAAAAAGTTTTAGCCGACATCGGCGGCTTGCCGATGGTGATCCGCACCGCCAAACGGGTCGAAAGCATCGACCGTGTCGTCGTCGCGTGTGACGATGAGAAAATCCTCGACATCTGCGCCGCTTTCGGTGTCGAAGCGCGCCTCACTTCTACTACTCATAAAAGCGGAACCGACCGTATCAACGAGTGCGCTCAGATCATCGACGTACCCGATGATGAACTCATCATCAACGTCCAAGCGGACGAGCCGTTTATCGAAACGGAGGTGCTTGAACTCCTAATAGAGCGTCTCAATACCCTCAAAGCGCAAAACGCTCCGTTCATCATGGGGAGCTGTTACAACGCCATCAATACCGAATCGGCGCAAGATCCGAATTTGGTAAAAGTGATTACCGACAGTGAACACAACGCAATCTATTTCTCCCGCTCACCGATCCCATTTAACCGCAGCGGGGAAGCGAACTATTTCGGGCATATCGGGATTTACGGATTTACGAAAAAATCGCTCCACGATTTCTGCGCTCTCGGTGAGGCACCGCTGGAGGACATCGAAAAACTCGAACAGCTCCGCGCCCTCTACCACGGCAAAAAAATCTCGATGGTGAAAGTAGCGAGTGCGGGATTCGGGATCGATACGGTGGAAGATTTGGAGAGAGCGAAAAAGATTTTCGGGGTTTAATTACCCCTGGCTACAATACGAAGTCACCTGATTTCGTCCGTGCTCTTTACTATACAAAGCATTA
>Ga0209262_10000104_pt1 | contig 53805 bp, 49 predicted proteins | sample Lowcelwee11metaG_FD_187171 | JGI IMG/M metagenome (GOLD analysis project Ga0209262, IMG submission 187171) | Freshwater pond sediment microbial communities from the University of Edinburgh, under environmental carbon perturbations - Low... | ecosystem: Environmental > Aquatic > Freshwater >... | reverse complement strand
GCCCCCGGCACCACCCCCGCCCCCGGCACCCCGCCCGCCACGCGCCGCAACCAATCCGCGTCGATATACAGCATGCGATAACTCCACACCCCCGCCGCCGGATTGCAAGCATGCGCCACCTCCGGCGGCACCAGCACCACATCCCCCGGCCCCAAAGTCACCGGCGCCCCGCCCCCCAGCAGCGCAGTCGACACCCCCGCATCCACCGCCCCAACCGAAAACGTCGGATGCGTATGCGGCTTGTAACAAGCCCGGCTATCGGCAGCGCGCCGGCTCTCGACAAAAGGCAGCGCCGCGTCGCGGCGAAAATGTTGGTCGGTCATGGGCGGGATTGTAGAGCGGCGTGTTGCCGGCGCCGAGTTTGTAATGCGGCATTCAGGCTGTTCGCATTGCCGCCTACATGGAAGGCGGGTAAGCTGGCGGCATTCGCGCGGATGGAAATGTCTCCGAAACCAAAGAGGGACAGAGTGATTTGCAAGTCTCGGCATTGGCGACACGGTAAGTTTTCAAATGTCTCTGAACCCAATGGCACTGCGCAGGCCGGTGAATTTAGGCATTAGACGTACTCACTTAACAAATGACTGCTGACCAATCAATCGCACTATTCGCAAGCGTTGGCGCTTGCCTCTCTGCAATTGCTACGTTATTGACTGTTCGTCAAATGGCGATGCAACGCGAGGCATCTTACCGCCCGGAACTAGCTTTCTCTCGCACCTTTTTCGAGGCTGGCCCTGATCCACTTCGTGGGGGTGTCTTACCTGAAAAATGGATGAACAAAAAACCTGGCTCAGAGGCCCCCATGCCGCTGGATGTCTTGTCGGTTCCTCTGCGAAATGTTGGTCTCGGTACAGCTAAGGAGATTGCTATTTCATGGTCGTTTCCCATCGATGAAACCATTGAGCGTGTCAACCAGTCGGCGCAAAGAACACTTACCCCTGCTTACTTTAGTAGCGATGAATGGGGCGTGAGTATCAAGTCTGAGAGCTTGGGCAATGGAACCTCAATGTGGCGAAACCAGAAGAAGGATTCCGTAGATTTCGTTCTCCCAGCTTCAGTTGAAAAAGACCCCGTTGATGTGAAGCTACCACATGCGTACGTGCAACTCTGTTCCGCAGCCCTTTACTTCGCCTCAAAAGACAAGGATGACAAGCGCTCTTTTGATGTGCCGCCGCTCACAGCAAACATTGAGTACGTCGATATTGGGAATCGCAAACATTGCGCGATCTTCGAGTTCCAATTGAATGTTGTTGCCATTGTTGGAAATGGAGAGGCTTTCCATGGCTGCATCGACTGCACAAAGCGCATTTAACCTGCCAGTCGAGCAGCAAAAGGGGGGGCAGAGTGATTTGCAAATCTCGGCGTTGGCGACACGGTAAGTTTTACAAATGTACCCAATGGCACCCATTTGATCCGCACGCTGAATTACGTCGTTTCCACCCATGCCGCCGAGGAGCTTGAAGATGACAACCTCTCCATCCTTGATCTCGAAAACACCATCCTCACGGGGCAAATCACGGAACGTCAGCGCGACGCCAAAACCCGCGAAAGCAAAGTCGTTGTCACCGGCATCACTCTCGAAGGCAAACCTGCGCAAGCCGTCGTCAAAATCGGCTTCACCGGCAAACTCATCGTCGTCACGGCCTATGTCCTCTGACCATCTCTGCGCCCACTGCGGCAGCTCCTCGGTTCAAGTCAAACATGTCACGCGCAGCTTCGGCAAAGACTCCGCCTTGCTGGTCATCGAGGCCATTCCGATGTTCTCCTGCCCCGACTGCGGCGAGTCCTATTTTTCAGCCCAGACGCTGCATGAAATCGAGCGTATCAAGGCATTGCGCAAGTCCGTTGCGGTTGCCCGGTCGGTCCCAGTGGCATCTTTTCAGTTGGCCGCTGCCTAACGACTCGGGGCGAACTAAAAGGGGCCGAAGGATTTGCAAATCTCGACGCTGGCGACACGGTAAGTTTTACAAATATCCCTGACCCCAATAGCACTGCACGAAGAGACTTTTTCTACCGCGTCGCTCGGCCCCGCACGCGCCTCCATATGACTCTGACAATTCACAAAGACTACCTACCTGGTTGCATCGGAAGGATCGTTGAACTGCACGCTCGCTACTACAGCGAACTCGTTGGATTTGGCCTCCCCTTTGAGGCTAAGGTGGCGCGCGAGCTTTCCGCGTTCTGCGCACGATATGACGGCGCGCGCGACGGTCTTTGGCTTGCGCTGCAAGACGGCAATATCGAGGGGGCAATTGCAATCGACGGCGCCCACGCCGAGCAGGACGGGGCGCATCTGCGCTGGTTCATCGCTTCGGACAAAATGCGCGGAACCGGGGTTGGGACCGCGCTGCTTGCTTCAGCGCTGGAATTCTGTCGGGCGCAGGAGTACCACCGGGCATATCTGTGGACGTTTGAGGGCCTGGGTGCTGCTCGGCACCTTTATGAGAAGTTCGGGTTTCGCTTGGCCCATCAGCAGCGTGGCGCACAGTGGGGTGTGGAAGTGAATGAGCAGCGATTTGAACTCGGGCCTACCGCGTCGTAATGCCTCCGCTTGAGCCCAGCGTGAACGCAACGTTTCCCGCGATGCCCAGGCTGAGGGGCGCGCATTATGTTCATCGCACGCCTCAATGGCTGGTCGTGCTCTTCCGGCTGGCTTTCGGGATCGGGAGTATTGTTTTGGCCGCCCTGGCGCTGCGCGACTGGAGCGCGATGCCGCTGGGCTTTCGTGGGCTGGTTTGCATTCTTGTACCTGCGTTCATGTGGTTTGCCTTCCAGTCACCGCGAGCAATCAAGTTCCTCGCCGACGAGCGCGGGGTATTCTTTCCATGCAACGAGCTTCTTGCCGCTGCCGTGGGTCGGGAAAGCTCAAATCGATGGCTGTTGGTGCCATGGAACAACATCTCGAATATACGGGTCGCCACGGAAGTCGACCATGAAGGCAGTTCGGTTACCTGCGTTGCCTTTGATGTGAAGGTCTCGCCTGACGAGCAAGCGGAGTTTTTCCAGCACGTTGGCTATCCGAGCGACCGAACACGCAATGGGGGTAATTGCCTGCCTGTCGCCTATAGCGATTTTCCACCAGCGCCCAAAACGACCGTGGCGCTCTTGCTGGGCATGCACCGGCGGTACGGTGTGCAACCAAGGAGGGCAGAGTGAATTGCAAATCTCGGCGTTGGCGACACGGTATGTTTTCAAATGTCGCTGACCCCAATGGCACTTGCGGTCGCCGCGCGACCGGACGGGAGCGTCGCCGATGAATGACAAGGCGGGCGCAGCGAAGGCCGGACAGTCCCAGACGATATTCCTCGGCATCGTCCTTGCCGTCGGCCTACCGGCGTTCGCCATCGTCCGGCTGATCGAGACCTACGGCGGCGGCGTCGCGGCACTGACGGTAGGCGCCGTCGTCGGCTGCGGCGCGCTGGTCCTGTGGGGACAGCGCCTGCGCCGCGTGGCCTATCTGCGCGCCAAGTACGGCGACGCCGAGTTGGTCGGCAAGATCGTCGCCGGCCGTGCGTGGATCGGCCAGGACGCCGAGCAGTTGCGCGACATGCTGGGCAATCCCGTCCAGATCACCCGCCGCGAACGTGGCGGCAAGGCGCAGGAAGTCTGGCACTACCTGCCCTACAAGACCTATTTCCGTCTGCGCGTCACGCTGGAGGACGGTCTGGTGGTGGAGTGCGGGCAGAAGGCATGACGCCGCCTGCCGTCCAAAACCAAAAAGGGGCAGATTTGCAAATTTTGGCGTTGGCGACGCGGTTAGTTTTACAAATGTCTCTGACCTCAATGGCACTCCAATGGCACTTACCACTCCCGGCGAAAGGGCATAACCTTCGCGCCGTCGCTCACCATCCGCATTGCCGCCCCTTTGTTCGCGGGGTAAGCTCCGCGCCTTCGTTTCGATGCGATGGGACAACCCATGAACCCGCTTGCCCGCGCCGTGGCGCTCTGCGTTTTGCTTTGCCTGCCGGCCTGGTCCCGTGCGGAGATCGTCGAGGAAGTCATCGAGGTGCCGGTCAGCGTCAAGACCATCGACGGCGAGGCGGTCGATCAGGACATTGTGGTCACCGTCTTCCGCGACGACCGGCGGCGCCGGGCGCCTTATCTGGTGCTGCACCACGGCAGGCCGGCGCGCCAGGCGGATTTCGAGCAGATGGGACGGCAGCGCTACACCGGGAATTCGCGCTATTTCGTAGCGCGCGGGTTTGTCGTGCTGGTGCCGACGCGCGTCGGCTATGGCGCGTCCGAGGGACCGGACGTCGAGTACACCGGACCTTGCGACAAACGCAATTTCGCCCCGGCCTTCGCCGCCGTGGCCGAGCAAACGGCGGCAGCGCTGCGGGCCGCGCGCGACCTGCCCTACGTCGACTTGTCGCGCGGCATCGTGGTCGGCCAGTCATTCGGCGGCATGGGCGCGCTCGCCAGCGCCGCCCGGGGCCTGCCCGGCCTGGCCGGCGCGGTGAACTTCGCCGGTGGCGCGGGCGGCAATCCCGCCGCGCGCCCGGAAAATCCTTGCAGTGCCCATCGTCTCGCGGCGCAGTTCAAAGCCTATGGCGCCAGAGCCAAAGTGCCCACGCTCTGGCTCTACAGCGAGAACGACCGCTACTGGGGCGCGGCGCTGCCGCAGACCTGGTTCGACGCTTATGTCGGCGCTGGCGGCACGGCGCGCTTCGTCCCGCTGCCGCCGTATCGGGACAACGGGCACGGCATTTTCAGCGGCAATCCCGATGCCTGGAAGCCGGCCTTCGAGGAATTTGTCCGCGAGCTTGGGTTTTAAGCGTCAGACGATCATCCCCGCCCCCACCGTGTTGTTGCTCGCTTCGTCGATGACGATGAAGGCCCCGGTGGCGCGGTTGTCGGCGTAGCGGTCGACGCATAGTGGCCGGGCGAGGCGGAAGCCGACTTGGGCGATGTCGTTCATCGTCAGGCTGGTCGCGGCGACGCGTTGCAGGGTAGCGATGTCGAGACGGTGGTCGATGCCGGCGAGTTGCGCGCGCGCGTCCCGGGTGGTGTGGCGGATCAGGTAGCGGCGGCGCGGGTCGAGCGGGGTTTCGGCGAGCCAGCAGAGTTGGGCGCGGAGGGTTTGCGCGACTTCGGGGCGGGCGTCGTCGTGGGCGATCATGTCGCCGCGCGAGATGTCGATGTCGTCTTCCAGCAGCAGGGTGACGGACTGGTCGGCGATGGCCATGGGCAGCGAGCGGCCGGCGAGCTGGATGTCCTTGACGCGCGTCGTGCGGCCGGCGGGCAGGATCGCCACGCTGTCGCCGACGGCGATTTCGCCGGATTCGACGCGGCCCATGTAGCCGCGATAGTCATGCAGCGCCGGGTCGTCGGCTTGCTGCGGGCGGCAGACGTATTGCACGGGGAAGCGGAAGGCTTCGTCGCGCTTGGCCGTCTCGCCGTGCGCGCCGGGCGCGGCTTCGAGGATTTCGAGCAGGGTCGGGCCGGCGTACCAGTTCAGTTGATTGCCGCGCTCGACGATCATGTCGCCGTTCAGGGCCGACAGCGGCACAAAGCGCACGTCGCCGATGCCGACCTGTTGGGCGAAGGCGCGATAGTCGGCGCAGATCTGCTCGAACACGGCGCGGTCGTGGCCGACGAGGTCCATCTTGTTCACCGCGACGACGAGATGGGGGATGCCGACCAGCTGCGCGATGACGGAGTGGCGCCGGGTCTGCGCCAGCACGCCGCGCCGCGCGTCGACGAGGATGATGGCGAGATTGGCGGTGGAGGCGGCGGTGACCATATTGCGCGTGTATTGCTCGTGGCCGGGCGCGTCGGCGACGATGTACTTGCGCGTACCGGTGCTGAAGTAGCGGTAGGCGACGTCGATGGTGATGCCTTGCTCGCGTTCGGCGACGAGGCCGTCGGTGAGCAACGAGAGATCGACGGCGGACAGGCCGCGCTTCTGCGAGGTCTTGGCGATGGCGGAGAGGGTGTCGGCGAGGATGGCCTTGCTGTCGTAGAGCAGGCGGCCGATCAGCGTGCTTTTGCCGTCGTCCACGCTGCCGCAGGTGAGGAAACGCAGCAGGCCGTTGTCGATCTCGGGCAAATGTTCGGGTGCGCTCATCAAAAATATCCTTCCTTCTTGCGTTGTTCCATTGCGGCCTCGGCGGCCTGGTCGTCGAGCCGCGTGGCGCCGCGTTCGGTGATGGTGGCGCTGGCCGTCTCGGCGACGATCTGCTCGATGCTGGCGGCATCCGACGCGACCGGCGCGGTGCAGGTGATGTCGCCGACGGTGCGGAAACGCACGACGACGGTTTCGACCCGGTCGTCCGCGCGCGCCGGGGTGAGCGCAGTGACCGGTTGCAGCAGACCGTCTTTTCTGACGACTGCGCGCGCATGGGCGAAGTAGATCGCGGGCAATTCCAACTCTTCGCGGGCGATGTATTGCCAGACGTCCAACTCGGTCCAGTTGGAGATCGGGAAGACGCGGATGTTCTCGCCTTTGTGCGCGCGGGCGTTGTAGAGATCCCAGAGTTCGGGGCGCTGATTCTTCGGGTCCCACTGGCCGAAGCTGTCGCGGAAGGAGAAGATGCGTTCCTTGGCGCGCGCCTTTTCCTCGTCGCGCCGCGCGCCGCCGATGCAGGCGTCGAAGCCGAATTCCTCGATGGCTTCGAGCAGGGTCGTCGACTGGTGCTTGTTGCGCGACTCGTCGGGCGACTTCAGCACCACCGTGCCACGCGCCATGGAATCCTCGACCGAACGCACGATCAGCCGTTCACCCAACTCGGCGGCGCGGCGGTCGCGGCAGGCGATGACCTCGGGATAGTTGTGGCCGGTGTCGATATGCAGCAGCGGAAACGGGAAGCGGCCGGGACGGAAGGCCTTCTCGGCCAGGCGCAACAGCACGAGGGAATCCTTGCCGCCGGAGAACAGCAGCGCCGGATGGGCGCACTGCCCGGCCACCTCGCGCAGGATGTGGATGGCTTCCGCCTCCAGCCAGTCGAGGTGGCTGAGCGTGTGCCGGGTCAGGAGTTGCGGCGCGTTCATACCGCCGCCACCGCTGGCTCGTTGGCCGCCGTCGCCATGCACGTGGCGGATCCGGCTGACGCCGTCCCGCCAGCGCCGAGTCTTTGCAGGCGGCCGTCGACGACATGCAAGCCGCATTCCTTGGTCGCGGGCGATTCCCACCACCAGCGCCCGGCGCGGATGTCCTCGCCCGGCTTGACGGCGCGCGTGCAGGGGGCGCAGCCGATGCTCGGGTAGTGGCGGTCGTGCAGGGCGTTGTAAGGCACGCTGTGGTGGTGCAGGTAGGCCCAGATTTCGCGCTCACTCCAGTCGGCCAGCGGATTGAGCTTGACCAGATTGAAGACCGCGTCGAAGGTGACCAGCTTCAAGGCCTCGCGCGTCGGCGACTGCGCGGCGCGCAGGCCGGTGACCCAGGCTTTCTTGCCGGCCAGCGCGCGTTGCAAGGGTTCGACCTTGCGCGCGTGGCAGCAGGCCTTGCGCGCCGCCACGGAATCGTAGAAGCCGTCGATGCCGTGGGCGGCGACGAAGCTTTCGACGCTGGCGCGCTCGGGGTAGAAGACTTCGAGGCGCTGGCCGTAGTGGCGTTCAGCGCTGGCAATCAGCGCGTAGGTTTCGGCCGGCAGGCGGCCGGTGTCGAGGGAGAAGATGCCGATGTCGATGTGTCCGCTCCAGATCAGGTCGGTGAGCACCATGTCCTCGGCGCCGAGGCTGTTGGCGAAGACCACCGGGGCGTAGTCGCGTGCCGCCTCGCGCAGGAAGCGCGCGACGCGCGCGGCCTTGTCGGCCACCGCCCGCAACAACTCGGGATCGGCCAGGTCGGCGAAGTTGTCGCGTTGCATCGCAGTCTCCTGGGTTAGGCGGCGAGCGCCAGCGCCGCCGGGGACGCGGCGGGCTGGTAGGCCACGCTGAAGTCGTCGAGGCTGGCGACGGCGTTTTCCGCGTCTTGCACCGCGAAGGCATCGAAACCAACGCGGCGCAGGAAGTGCAGGTAGTCGCGCTCCACCGCGCCGATGGCGCGCAACTCGCCCGTGAAGCCGTAACGCGTGCGCAGCAGGGCGGCGATGGAATAGCCACGGCCGTCGCCGGCCACCGGGAAATTCACGCCGATGGCGTCGAGGTCGGCGATCTCGGCGGCGATGTCGGCCGGGTCGTCCTTCGGGCCGAGCCAGACGCCGAGTTGCTGGCCGCCCTCCACGCTATGCCATTGCCGTTGGATCAGGTCATGCTTGCGCGCCTGCCAGACGGCGAGGGGCACCAGCACGTTGCCGTGGGGCAACTTGGCCGCTTCCGGCGTTTCATCGGCGGCGAGGACGAGGACTTTCCAGTCGTTGGCGACGATGTGGTTTGCGGCGTCGCGGTGTTTGACGATCTTAGCCATTTGCAACCTCTCTTTCATTTTCTTCAATAGTGGGAACTTCGCTGGCATACGCGGCGGCGGCGAAACTCTTGCTGCCGATGCGCTTAACCGTGTCGATAAAGGCTTCCTTGGGGCGGCGACACGAGCGGTAGTGCTCGACGACGCGAGCGACGACTTCTGGCACCTCGGCGGCGGCGATGGATGGGCCGATCACTGCGCCGATGGCGGCTGCGGGTCCGGTAGCGCCGCCCAGCGTGAGCTGGTAGCGCTCCTCGCCGGCCTTGTCGACGCCGAGGATGCCGATGGCGCCGACGTGGTGGTGGCCGCAGGCATTCACGCAACCGGAGATGTTGAGCCGCAGTGCGCCGATGTCGGCGAGTTCCGCGCGCTCGGCGAAGCGCGCCTGGATTGCCGCCGCCAACGGCAGCGAGCGCGCATTGGCCAGCGAGCAGAAGTCGCCGCCGGGGCAGGCGACGATGTCCGTCAGCAGGCCGACCGTCGCCGTCGCCAGGTCGTATTTCTTCGTCTCCTGCCAGAGGTTGTAGAGATCGCGCTTGCGCACGTCGGGCAGGATCAGGTTCTGCGTCTGCGCCACGCGCAGTTCGCCGAAACCGAAGCGCTCGGCGAGGTCGGCGACCCAGTCCATCTGCTCGGCCGTGGCGTCGCCCGGCGCCTGGCCGGGGGCCTTGAGCGAGAGCGTGACGGCGGCATAGCCGGACGTGCGGTGGGCGTGGGTGTTGGTTTTCACCCAGGCGGCGAATTCCTTGTCGAAGCGGCGCGAAAACTCGAAGCGGGCGTCGAGGTCGGCGAGGTTTTCGTAGTCCGGCGCCGCGAAGTGGGCGGCGATACGTTCGGCTTCGGCGGCGGCAATGGTCAGCGGCCCTCCGCGCAGATGTGCCCACTCGGCCTCGACCTGGCGCGCAAATTCTGCGATGCCGAGCGACTGGACGAGGATCTTGATGCGCGCCTTGTAGAGATTGTCGCGGCGGCCGTGCAGGTTATAGACGCGCAGCACCGCCTCGGCGTAGGAGAGCAGGTCGGGCCAAGGCAGGAAGTCGCGCACGATCTGGCCGAGGATGGGCGTGCGGCCCAGCCCGCCGCCAACCCAGACGCGGAAGCCGACTTCACCTTGCGCGTCCTTGACCAACTCGAAACCGAGATCGTGGGTGCGCACGCTCGCCGCGTCGTCCGGCCCGCCGGCGAAGGCGACCTTGAACTTGCGCGGCAGGGTGGCGAATTCCGGATGCAGGGTGGACCACTGGCGGAAGAGTTCGGCCCAGGGGCGCGGATCGGCAACTTCGCCCGGCGCGACGCCGGCGAGCGGATCGGTGGTGACGACACGGATGCAACTGCCGGAACTCTGGATCGCGTGCATCTCCACCTTGGCCAGTTCAGCGAGGATTTCTGGCACCTGGTCGAGACGCACCCAGTTGAGTTGCAGGTTGCTGCGCGTGCTGAAGTGGCCGACGCCGCGATCGTAGGTGCGCGTGACGCGGGCCAGGGCGCGCAACTGCGTGGCGGACAACTGGCCGTAGGGAATGGCGATGCGCAACATCGGATTGTGCTTCTCGACATACAGACCGTTTTGCAGGCGCAGGGGACGGAACTGATCGACGCTGAGTTCGCCGACGAGGTAGCGGCGCGTCTGATCGCGGTACTGGACGACGCGTTCGGCGACGAGGCGGCGGTCGGTGTCGGTGTAGCGATACATGGCGGGATGCTCCGTGAGGTCTTGTTGCGGTGCATCGTAGCGATTCGCTATAAGCTTATGAAATACTTTATAGTCACATCAATAGAACTTTTAGGAATATGGCGATGAACATCCAGCAATTGCGCTATCTCCACGAAATTGCCCGGCGCGGGCTCAATGTCTCCGAGGCCGCCGCCGCCCTGTTCACTTCGCAGCCCGGCGTGTCGAAACAGGTGCGGCTGCTGGAGGAGGAACTCGGCATCACCGTCTTCGAGCGCGCCGGCAAGCGCCTGACCGGCATCACCGAGCCGGGCCGTCTGGTGCTCGACATCGTCGCGCGCATGTTGCAGGACGCCGGCAACCTGAAGCGCGTCGGCGAGGAGTACGCCGGAGAAGACGGCGGCACGCTCGACATCGCCACCACGCACACCCAGGCGCGTTACCTGCTGCCGCCGGTGGTCAAGCAGTTCATGGAGCGCTACCCGCGCGTGCGCCTGCGCCTGCATCAGGGCAATCCGCCGCAAGTGGCCGCATGGGTGGCGCGCGGCGAGGCCGACATCGGCATCGCCACGGAAGCCCTCGACGGCCAGCCGCAACTGGTGACCATGCCCTGCTACCAGTGGTCGCACACCGTCGTCGCGCCGCGCGGCCACGCCCTGCTGGCGGGGGGCGCGCTCGGCCTGGCCGAACTCGCGCAATGGCCGCTGATCACCTACGACCCAACCTTCACCGGCCGCGCGCACATCGACCGCGCCTTCGAGCGCGTCGGCATCGCGCCGAATATCGTGCTCACCGCCGTCGATTCTGACGTCATCAAGACCTATGTGGAATTGGGGCTGGGCATCGGCATCGTCGCCGAGATGGCCTTCGATCCGGCGCGCGACACCGCCCTGGCGGCGCTGCCGGCCGGCCACTTGTTCGCGAGCAACACCACGCGCCTGGGCGTGCGGCGCGGCGGCTGGCTGCGCGGTTTCGAATACGCCTTCATCGAGCTGTTCGCGCCCCGGCTAACGCGCGGCGTGGTGACGGCCACGCTCAAGGGCGGCGGGGAAGATCCGGGTTTGTGAGCGGTCCGCGCTGGCGGGTCGGCGCGGTTATGCGGCTAGCAAGTCGGCGCTAGCGGCACGGCGGCGCCATCGTCGAGCGCGATGCGGTCGCGGCCCTGCTCTTTCGCCGCGTACATGCGCTGGTCGGCGCGGGCGATCAGGGCCGGCCAGCCGGTGATCTCGGGCTCGTCGCCGCAGGCGATGCCGATGGAAGCGGTGAGCGGCGTGCCGTCGGGGCGCGCGCCGAAGCCGCGTTCGCGCAGGCGCTGGAACAGGCCGAGGATGTTGGCGGGCGGCGTATCGGGCAGCACGGCGAGGAATTCCTCGCCGCCCCAACGCACCAGCAGATCGCTGCGGCGCAGGCCCTGGCGCAGGCATTCGGCCAGGGTGCGCAGGGCGGCGTCGCCGGCTTCGTGGCCGAATTCGTCGTTGACGGACTTGAAGCGGTCGAGGTCGATGAAGGCGACGGAGAGCGGCTTGCCCGACATCTCGCCGAGGCGGAACAGCAGACTCAGCGCTTCCTCGCCGGAGCGGCGCGTGTAGGCGCCGGTGAGCGGATCGTGCATGGCCCGGTGCACCAGATTGGCCATGTAGTGGCACTGGCTCATGCCGGAGAACATCGAGACGCCGAGCATCATCAGCATGAACCAGAGCGTGCCGCCCTGCTCCGCGAGGTTGAATTGCACACCTTCGACGAGAAAACCGATGAAGGCGGTGCCGATCACCGGCAGGGCAAGCAGGCCGATTTCGAGCGCGGTGAGCGGAAAGATCGCCAGACCGCCGAGCACGATGGTCGGCAGATAGCCGTAAAGCCGCGCCAGCAGGCGCTGGACGTCCGTCTGGGCGGCGGCGTGGAGCATGTCGGCCGAGAGCAGGTGGAACAGCGGCGGAATCAGCAGCAGCATCGCCAGCATCGTCATCGCCTGCCGATAGGGCGCGGCGGTGGAGATTTCGCGCGGCCAGGCCAGCAGGACGAAGAGGCCGGCCGAAAACAGGCGCAGGGCAAGCATCCAGGCAGCGGTGGCGCCGTCGAAGACCAGCAGGTCGACGATGGCGCACAGCGGCACGAGCACGGCGAACAGCGCGGCGATCAACTGCACGCGCGCGACGATCACCGCCGCCGTGTAGCGCCGCAGGGGCAGGGAACGTCCCTGCGGCAGCAGCAGCGTGCGGAATTGGCCGAGGTTGAGCCGGGAAGGCGCAACGATGTTGTCGCGGATCGATTGCCAGAAGTGGTCGAGCATGGGGGGATGCGCAGTCGCGAAAAGATCGCCGGGGCGCGAGTTTATCCCGCGCGCCGCGCCAACAACACACGCAGCGCCAGCAGGGTCAGGGCGCAGAACATCAGCAGCGACCATTCGGCGATGGACAGGCCGAACAGACGCCAGCCGGCTTCGGAGCAGAAGCCGGTGGCTTCGAACAGAAACGGCAGTTGCGTGCCCGCCCAGTTGACGATTTGTTCCCACCAGGGCTGGTCGGCGGTGCAACTGACATCCTTGGCGAAACGTTGCAGCCAGGTCTGGTAACCGGCGACGCTCGCGCCCGCCGCCGCCGTCGCCGCCATCAGTCCGGCGGTGGGGCGCACCGCCGCCGGGCCCGCCAGGGTCAGCAGCGCCTCGGCACCGAGCAGCAGATAGATCATGCGTTGCAGGATGCACAGCGGGCAGGCGGCGAGGTTCATGCGGTGCGACAACACGAGGCCGACGCCGACCAGCGCGAAGCTGGCGAGGCCGATGGCGCCGAGTTGCCAGTCCCCAAAAGGGGATTCCCTGCGGTCACGCCAACGTTGGGCCAGGGACGGCATTTACTTGCGCTTTTCCTTGCGCGCCTTGTCGATCAGCGCGTCGGTAAGCTTCAGCAGCCCGGCGAAATCGGAGGTCGAGGCGTTGATGGCCAGATAGCGCCCATCGACGACCAAGGCCGGCACGCCGGAAATCTTGTGGGCGGCGGCTTCCTGATCGCCGCGCGCGACTTGGCTTTGCATGCTGAAGCCGGCCATGGCGTCGGCGAACTTCTTGCGGTCGATGCCCTTGCCGGCTGCCCACTCCACCACGGCCTCGTCGTTGGCGAAGTTGGCGCGCTCGTCGTGCAGCGCCCGGAAGACCGCGCCGTCGAGTTTCGCCAGGTTGCCCGTGGCTTCCAGCGCGTAATAGATTTTCGCCAGGCGTGCCCAGGCCGGACGGCCGAAGCTGATCGGCACGCGCCGGAAACTCACGTCCGCCGGCAGCTTGGCCGCCCAGTCGGACAGTTCGGGATGGAAGTCCTTGCAGTGCGGACAGCCGTAGGAAAAGAACTCGATGACTTCGACCTTGCCGGCAGGCGCCTGCGTCGGCTGCGCCGGGCTGATCAAGGTGTAATCGCGGTCCCGCTGCGGTTCGGCGGCGCTGGCCAGGGTGGCGGAACAGGCGGCGGCGACAAGCCAGCCCAGCAGGGTCGTCAGGATGCGTTGCATGGCGTTTTTTCTCCAAAAGCGAGGTTGGACGGAAAACCCGGCGGCGGGTTCCCAAGTAAAGCGGGACAGGATCGTAACAGGATGCAAGGGAATGCGCCGCAGCGTGCGGCCCCGCCATGCCGGCGGACGGGGCCAGCGGCGCTTCAGGACAGGCGGGAGCGGTCGTAGGCTGCTGCCACGGCGGCGACGCGCTTGCCCAGTGCGTTTGCGGTGGCGAGGTCGGATTCCCGCATCACGTCGGCGCCCTGGTCGCTGTTCGACTGCGCCATCGCGCCGAGGAAGCTGCCGAGACGGTTGAGATCGTCCACCGAGCCCTTGCTGGAGTTGTTGCCCGGCATCATGCCGAGGCCGACCCAGACCATGCCGTGCTGGGCGGCGTAGATGGTGAGCTGGGTCAACGAGTTGAGCTTGTCGCCCGACTGCGAGGCCGAGTTGGTGAAGCCGGCGGCGAGCTTGTTCTTCCAGCCCTGGCCGAACCAGACCTTGGAGCTGGCGTCCATGAAGGTCTTGAACGGCGCCGAGACGCTGCCCATGTAGGTGGGCGCGCCGAAGACGATGGCGTCGGCGGCGGCGAGTTCTTCCCAGTGGGCGTCGGTCAGGGCGTCGACGGCATAGAGGGTGGCGGCGGCGCCGGCCGCAGCGGCGCCGGCATAGACAGCCTCGGCCTGGCGTGCGGTGTGGCCGTAGCCGCTGTGGTAAACGATGGCGATCTTGCTCATGGTGTTCTCCTGTGGGGGTGGTGGAGGGGATGGGTCAGGCGAGGCGGCCGTCACGCTGGTCGGCGAGCGCCTGGTAGATTTCCTGTTGGGTGTTCATGACGAAGGGGCCGTACTGCGCGATGGGCTCGCCGAGCGGCCGGCCGGCGACGAGGATCAGGCGCGTGTCTGCCGCCGTCGCCTCGATGCGCACGCCGTCGGCCGCCGCATCGTTGGCAAGGATGGCCATGCGCTGCGCCGGGATCGTTTCTTCTCCGATGCGCGCCGCGCCGCGATAGACGTAGACGAAGGCGTTGTGTTCGGTCGGCAGCGGCTGTTCGAAGATCGTCCCCGCCGGCAGATGGAGGTCGAGATAGAGCGGCGCCGTCGCCGCACGCGTCACCGCGCCGACGACGCCGTGGCTCACGCCGGCCAGCACAGTCGCCGTCCCACCGGAGCCGAGTTTGATGTGCGGCAATTCGGCGGCGGGAAAATCGCGGTACCAGGGCGCGCACAGCTTGTCCTGTGCCGGCAGGTTGAGCCAGAGCTGGAAGCCTTCCATGATGCCCTCTTCCTGCTCGGGAATCTCGGAATGGATCACGCCGCGCCCGGCGGTCATCCACTGCATGCCGCCGTTTTCCAAGAGGCCTTCGTGGCCGGCGCTGTCGCGATGGCGCATGCGCCCGGCGAGCATGTAGGTGATGGTCTCGAAGCCGCGATGCGGATGGTCGGGAAAGCCGGCGATGTAGTCGTCCGGATCGTCGCTGCCGAAGGCGTCGAGCATGAGGAAGGGATCGAGGCGGCGTTGCAGATCCTGCGTCAGCACGCGCGTCAGGCGCACGCCGGCGCCGTCGGAGGTTTCTTTGCCGGCCACCAGCCGTTCGACCGTGCGGGACTGGCGGATCGTGCTGGCATCGACGGGTTTGGGGCTCATGGCGCTCTCCTCTGGGTTGTCTGTTGGGGTATCGACACTGTATTGATGTCGAGACAGCAAGAGAAGCCCATGGATCGGATAACATTGTTCCTCAAATGGAACAATACGACGCCAACGATCTGCTGCTGTTCGCCCGCGTCGCCGAGGCCGGCAGCTTCAGCCGCGCGGCGGAGCGCGTCGGCCTGCCCAAGTCCACGGTCTCGCGCCGCATCGCCGCGCTGGAGGACAAGCTCGGCGAACGGCTGATGCTGCGCACCACGCGCCGTCTCGCCATCACCGACTTTGGCCGCGAACTGCTCGAACACGCGCGCCAGGTCGCCGCCGAGGTCGATGCCGTCGGGGCGCTGTCGGAATACCGGCGCGCGCGGCCGAGCGGCCGGCTGCGCGTGTCGATGCCCAGCGATTTCGCCACCCTGCTGCTGGTCGACATGCTCGCCGCCTTCGTCGCCATGCATCCGGAGGTGACGCTCGAACTCGACCTCTCGCCCCGGCGCGTCGACCTGTTGGGCGAGGGCTTCGATATCGCGGTGAGAATGGGCGCCTTGCCCGACGACAATCTGCTCGCCGCGCGCCGCCTGGCCGACTTTCCCGCCGGGCTCTACGCCGCGCCGGCCTATCTCGCCGAACGCGGCGAGCCCGCCACGCCGGACGATCTCGCCCGCCACGCCGCGCTTTGCCTGCTGACGCGGAACGGCGAACGCACCGGTTGGACCCTGGTCAATGGCGCAGCGCGTTGGGAAGGCCAGCCGCCAAGCCGCGTCGGCGCCAACTCGCCGGAACTGCTGATGGCCCTGGCGCGCGCCGGCGCTGGCATCGCCGCCGTGCCCGACTACTTCGTCGGCCCCGCCCTGCGCGCCGGCCAACTGCGCCGCGTGTTGCCCAACTGGTGCCTGCCCGCCCATCCCGCCTGGGCCGTCTTCCCCGGCCGCCGCCTGATGCCGGCCAAGACCCGCGCCTTCATCGACATGCTGGAGGCAGCCCTGGGTAGGGTAGGGGTATGATCCGAGCAGTTCTCAATACCCTTAATCGTTGGCAATCATTTGCCGAGGGGGTGGTTATGAAAACCGGCCTACGCGTTTGCTGCCTACGCGCATGCATAGCGGCGTTATCGGGCGCATTGCTGCTTAGCGCCGCACCTGCGCACGCCAGGGACACGATCACCTGGGCGAACCTCCACTTCCCGCCCTGGATGATTCTGAAAGGCAATAGCCAAGGCCAAGGGGTGTGGGATGCGCTGCTGGCGGAGTTGATCGCCAATCTTCCCGAATATGACCACGAGATGGTCGAGATGAAGAATGTGCGCTATGAGCAGCTGGCAAGGCAGCAGCAGCATGTGTGCAAAGTCTATTATTTCCGGGCTCCCGAGCGCGAGGAAATCCTGCATTACTCCATGCCATCGGTGGTCTTCCTCGCCAACCATGTCGTGATGCGCAGCGAGAAGGCCAAGGAGTTGGGCAATCCCAAAAGCATTGCCCTGGCGCAGCTCACGGACGATCCCCGCTTCGCAGGAACTCTCATCGAGGGCCGTTCCTACGGCAAGGAAATCGACAAAATTCTCGCCGCGCACAAAAACCGGCCGCAACTCCGTTCCAAGGTCGTCGACAACCAAAACCTGTTCGAGTTTTTAAGCCTCGGGCGCACCGACTACATGCTGGAATTCCCCGCCGTGCGGGCATTTTTCGAGCAGGATCTCGACATCCGCCCCGCATTGGTCAATATCGCCATCGAGGAGGCCGCTCCCTACAACGTCACCCATGTGACCTGCGTAAAAAACGACTGGGGGAAAAAGGTAATCGAGCGGGTCGATGAAATCCTGAAGCGCCATATCGTCACCGCCGCCCATCGGAACGCCGTCCTGCGCTGGTATCGGCCCGACGAACAGAGCGAACTGACGAAGCACTACTGGCAGGTTCTGGTCGCCCCGACGCTGACGGACAACCGCCCCAAACCATGACCCAGATTTCGCTCGCCAAGCGGCTGACGCTTTCGCTCATCGCCACCATCATTGCCGTGTCGCTGGCGACTGCGGGATTCATCCATCACTTCGCCAGACAGCAACTCGAACGGGAACTGGACAGCAAGGCCCGGACAACGCTCGCTTACCTGACCGGCAGTCTGGCGGTGCCGATCTGGGATCTGTCCGACGCTATCGTCGGACAGATTTGCACCACCGTGGCGCAGGATGACAACATCGTTCAGCTTGAGGTCATCGACCAGGGCCGCGACAAAGTACTGTTTTCGCTGCGCAGGGCGGCTCATGAGTCCGGGCAAGTCCAGGTCTTCAATCCCATCGCCTATCGGGGCCATACGGTGGGTGAAGTCCGCCTTGCGCTGACCACGCGCCCGCTGGAAAAGCGGCTCGATGGGCTGCTTTGGTCCTTGCTGGGCACGGTCGCCATCATCATCGTGACGGTTGCCTTGGTCATGATGGCCTTGATTCGGACCCATCTCAGGCGTCCCTTCGCAGAACTGAGCAGAGTGGTCAATGCCTATGGCGAGGGGAACTACCTTACCAACGTGGCCGTGCCTTACTTGGAGTTTCAGCCGTTCAAAAATGTCCTCGAAGAAATGGGCAGAAAAATCCAGGAACAGTTGCACATGCTCAGGGAGATCAACCAGTCCCTGGAAAAATCACGCGAAACTGCCCTGGCGGCCAGCCGCGCCAAGAGCACTTTTCTCGCCAACATGAGCCACGAGTTGAGAACGCCCTTGAATGCCATCACCGGCATGGTCGCCTTGGCCCTGCGCCATGCCGTCGATCCGAAGATCAAACATCAACTGGAAACGATCGACCGGTCCTCCCAGCATCTGCTCCATGTCATCAACGACATTCTCGACATTTCCAAGATCGAAGCCGATCGCCTCGGTTTTGAACGCGTCGGCTTCAAGATTGGCACGGTGCTGGAAAATCTGGCGAGCCAAATCGGCCATAAAGCTACCGACAAGGGATTGAAGCTGCTGATCGACTGCCCGCCCGGCCTGCCCGGCCTGTCGTTGGTCGGCGACCCCACGCGGCTCGGGCAGATTCTGCTCAATCTTGCCGGCAACGCACTCAAATTCACGGAGCAGGGCACGATTGCCCTGCGTGTCAGCTTGGTCGAGGACAACGCCGCCGACGTGCTGCTGCAATTCGAGGTTCGCGACACCGGCATCGGTATTGCCAGCGAAGATCAGGCGCGCCTATTTTCCGCTTTCGAGCAGGCCGACGGCTCGACGACCCGCAGATACGGCGGCACCGGCCTGGGCCTCGCCATCAGCAAGCGCCTCTGCCAGTTGATGGGCGGCACAATCGGCGTGGAAAGCGTGCCGGGACATGGCAGCAATTTCTGGTTTACCGCGCGTCTAGCCAAAGGGGAATCGGCAGCGGCGGAATCCGTCGCACCCCGCTCGGCTGAAGCGCGCCTGCAAAGCCACCATGCCGGAGCGCGCATACTTCTGGCGGAAGACGAGCCCATCAACCGGGAGGTTCTGCTGGGCTTGCTGACCGACATCGGTCTCCAGGTGGATCTGGCTGAGGATGGCGCGGAGGCCGTCGAACTTGCTGCGCAACACAGCTATGCGCTGATCCTGATGGACATGCAGATGCCAATACTCAACGGGTTGGACGCGACGCGGGCGATCCGTAGCGAACCAACCAACGCCACCACGCCGATCATCGCCACAACGGCCAACGCCTTCATGGAAGATCGCCAGGCCTGCCTCGCTGCCGGCATGAACGACTACATCGCCAAACCTATCGAACCGCAGCGCTTGTTCCAAACGATTCTGCATTGGCTGGAGAATCAGCCATGACCAGCGTTGGACGTGAAGTGGCTTGAGCCCGCGCCATAGCGGCACGGGACAGCGTGCGTGGCACGAACCCATAAATTTCGTGTAAGTTACGCAATTGTTTTTCTATTACCTCAGTGATATGCAGACAATTGCCGGACAGCGCCGATCCTTTAGCAAAGCCAGCCTGGCGCTGGTGGCGGCTGTCCTGATCGCCGACTTGTTTGTTGCCGCGCTGGTGGCGATTTCGCTGTATGCCAGCTATGGGCAATATCAGGAACGCGCGGCGGTCAGCTCGCGCAATACGAACCGGCTGGTCGCGCAGGGCATCGCTGGCGAAATCGAGCGCATCGATTTCGGCCTGAGCGTCGTCGGGGATGAGTATGGTCGCCTGCATGCCGCCAACCGGCTGGACCGGCAAGCGCTGGCAAGTTTTCTCCGAAGGCAGCAGGAACACTTACCCATGGCCGACAGCCTGCGCATCGCGGACGCCCAGGGCAACATCGTTCATGGTTCGGACCAGGCGCTGCCCCTCGGCATTTCGATTGCCGACCGCGATTATTTCGCCAGCCTGCGGGGCGATGCGGCGCGCGGACTCGTCATCTCCCAGCCGGTGTTGGGGAAGGTCAGCGGCAAATGGGTGCTGATCTTTGCCCGGCGTTTGACCGGAGCGAACGGCGAGTTTATCGGCGTCGTTTTCGCGGCGGTCACCATCGAATGGTTCGAAAAAATGTTTGCCAATTTGGAGATCGGCAAACAAGGCACGGTGGTTCTGCGTGGCGATGCGAGCCGCGATTTCGATCTTCTGGGCCGCTTCCCGCCGGCCGGTTTCGTCGGCCAGACAAAAGTGTCCTCACAGTTCCGGGCGACGATTGCCGCCAATCCGCAGGGCGGCACCTACGAGGCGTTTGCCGGTGCCGATAACATCAAGCGCATCTTCTCCTACCAGGCGATCGGCGCATACCCTCTCATCACGCTGGTCGGCCTGAGCAGCGACGACACGCTCGCGGAATGGTGGCGCGAAGCGACCAAACTGAGCATCCTGGCAGCCGTATTCATTTTGCTTTCGATCCTCGGCGGCTGGGCCTTGGGCCGATCCTGGAATGCCCGCGCCAGGGCCTATCGGGAGGTACAGGCGCTGAATGAGGCGCTGGAACAAAGAGTCATGGAACGCACGAGTCAGTTGGAAGCCGCCAACAGCGCCTTGCTGCTGGCCAAGGATGCGGCGGACGCGGCGAGCCAGGCCAAGAGCGCCTTCCTGGCGAACATGAGCCACGAGATCCGCACGCCGATGAATGGCATTCTGGGCATGGCCCACCTCATGCGACGGGAAGGCGTGACGCCGAGTCAGGCGGAAAAGCTCGACAAGATCGACACCTCCGCCGAACATCTGCTGCACATCATCAACGATATCCTCGACCTCTCCAAGATCGAAGCCGGCAAGTTCGAACTGGAGGAATCCGCCGTCAGGGTGGAGAGCATCCTGAGCAATGTCATTTCCATGCTACACGACCGGGCGCAGGCCAAGAACCTGGGTTTGCTGGTTGAGGCCCAGGATCTGCCGGACGCCTTGCTCGGCGATCCGGTCCGCCTACAGCAGGCGCTGCTCAATATCGCCACCAACGCCGTCAAATTCACCACGCAAGGCAGCGTTACGCTGCGCGTCAAGCTAGTCGACGAGACCCCGGAGTGTGCGCTGGTCCGCTTCGAAGTCGAGGACACCGGGATCGGCATCGAGCCGGCCGCCCTGTCCAAGCTCTTTGTCACCTTCGCGCAAGCCGACAACCGGATCAGCCGCACGTATGGCGGTAGCGGCCTCGGGCTGTCCATCACCAAAAAACTTGCCGAGTTGATGGGCGGGGATGCCGGTGCCGACAGCGCGCCCGGTGTCGGCAGCACCTTCTGGTTTACTGCCCTGCTGAAGAAAGGAAATTCCCGTAGCAGCGCGGCACAAGCGCCGAACGCAGAAGATGCGGAAGCGGTACTGAAACGCGATCACGCCGGCCGCCGCATCCTGCTGGCGGAGGATGAACCGGTCAATTGCGAGCTTGCCCTGGTATTGCTCACGGATGTCGGGTTGATCGTGGATGTCGCGGAAAACGGCGCAGCAGCCGTCGAGTTGGTGCGTTGCAATCGCTATGATGTGGTCCTGATGGACATGCAGATGCCCCTCATGGACGGGCTGGAAGCCACCCGGCAAATCCGCCAACTGCCGCATGGCGCCCAGGTGCCCATCCTCGCCATGACGGCAAACGCCTTCGCGCAAGACAAGGCGCTCTGCTTTCAGGCCGGCATGGACGACTTCATCGCCAAGCCGGTCAGTCCGGCGACATTGTTCGCGGCTTTGTTGCGGGGCTTGGCGCAAGGAACGAAACGATGAACGACCAGAGCGCCGCCCGCATGCCGGTCGTCTTCGTCTCCCACGGTGCGCCCGATGCCCTGCTGAAGTCGCCGGAGGTGGTGCGCCACTGGGCGGATATCGGCCGATGCATGCCCGCGCCGCGCGCCATCCTTGCCGTCTCGGCGCATTGGGAATCGCGCGTGCCGACCGCCAGCCTGGCCGGCGCACCGGAAACGCTCCACGACTTTGCCGGCTTTGCCCCGGCGCTGTTCCGCATGCGCTATCCCGCGCCGGGCGCGCCGGCACTGGCGGAACGTGCCGCGCATCTGCTCGCGGCGGCCGGCATCGCCGCCGACCTGCACCCGACGCGCGGCCTCGATCACGGCGCCTGGGTGCCGCTGACGGCGATGTTTCCGCAGGCGCAACTGCCGGTGACCCAACTCTCGGTCGCGCGCCAGTCGCCCGCCGCGCATTACGCCGTCGGGCAGGCGCTCGCGCCGCTGCGCGACGCGGGCGTGCTGATCCTCGCCTCGGGCGCGATCACCCACAACTTCGACTGGATCGACTGGGCCGCAGCGGACGACGCGCCGCCGCTGCCGGCCGCGCTCGGTTTTGCCGACTGGGTGGCGGAACGTCTCGCGGCGGGCGACAACGCCGCACTGCTCGACTACCGCGCCGCGCCCAACGGCGCGGCAGCCCATCCGACCGAGGAGCATCTGCTGCCGCTATTCGTCGCCATGGGCGCGGGCGACGGGGTGCCCGCCTTGCAGCGTCCGCCCTTCGCCTACGGCGGGTTGGCAATGGATGCCTATCTCTGGAATTGAAAGCGCGCGGTAACATCGCGCCATGACCTCGCCGCGAATCGCCGCCATCCTTGCCGCCCTGCGCAACCCCCAGCGTTGGCGGCGCTGGATGCTCGAAGTGCTCATCCTCGTCGCCATCGTCGGTGCGGTCAGCGTGTGGCAGAACCGTGGTTTGCCCGAGGGTGCCGCCCCGCCGCTGGCCGGCACGCGCACCGACGGGCACGTCGTGAAACTCGGCTCTGGCGACACGGCAACGCTAGTGGTGTTCTGGGCCATCTGGTGCCCGGTCTGCCGCGCCGAGGAAAGCAACATCGTCGCGGTGGCCGAGGACTGGCCGGTAGTGTCGGTCGCGCTACAGTCGGGCGATGCGGCGGCGGTAACGCAATACCTGAAGGCACGCGGCAACCCCCTGCCGGCGATAATCGACGCCGACGGCGACATCGCCGCCGACTGGCGCGTACGCGGCGTGCCGGCCCACTTCATTCTCGACCCGGCCGGCAACATCCGCTTCCGCGTCGTCGGCTACGCGACGAACCTGGGGCTGCGGGCGCGGCTGTGGTGGGCGCAAAGCTTCCCCCTTTGACACGCTGAAAACCCGCATTGGAGCGCAATCAAAGCCCCGCAGCGTTGCGCGCCATCTTTTACTAACGTAATATCGCGCGCATGTTCCGCACCGCAGTTCATGCGTCGAATCGCCCGAACGCCTTCCCGATCGAATGGGCGCTGCTGCTCAGCGCCCTGTTGCTGCTGGCCGGCAGCATCGGCTGGTCGCTCTATGAGGAGCGTCTCGCCATTGACCAGCGCGAGCGCGAGCGGCTGGTCACGCAGGCCAAGGTCATCCACGACAACCTCAGCCGCCAGCTCGACGCCATCAACCGCGCTCTGCTCAGCGTGCGCGAAAGCCTGCCCGAGTGGCAGAGGGAGTCGGACGGCATGGCACGGGCAGGCCGACGCTTGATGGCCTTTGCCGATGCCATGCCTGGCGTGCGCACCATGACCGTCCTCGATGCCGAGGGTGCCATCCGTATCGCCAGCCGCCCCGACATTCTGCCCGGTACCAACTTCCGTCAGCGTGCGTATTTTCAGGCCGTACTGAACCATCCTGACCCGAACACCTTCTACATCAGCCCGCCGTTCAAGACCTCGCTCGGGGTCTGGGCCATCGTTGTGGCTCGCATGGTGCCGGGGCCGCAGGGCGAATTCGCCGGCATCGTTGCCGCTACGCTCGATCCCGACGAATTCAATATCCTGCTCGATTCGGTGCGGTATGCGCGGGATATGCGGACTTCCCTGGTGCATGGCAACGGCGACATCTTCCTGCTGGCGCCCCCGGTAGCAGGCACGCTGGGCAAGAATCTGGCCCAGCCGGACAGCATGTTCACACGCCATCGCGAAAGCGGCCAGAGCGCCACGGTAATGACTGGCCTCATCGCCGCGACCGGCGACCGGCGCATGATCGCGCAACAGGATCTGCAACCGGCCGCGTTGGCAATGGACCACCTGATCAACATCGCCGTTTCGCGCGATCTCGATGTGCTCTACGCCCCCTGGCGCCGGGAAGCCCTCTTTCGCGGCGGCTTGGTCGCCCTGCTGACAACCGTCACTATCCCCGGACTGTTTTTATTGCAACGCCGCCGCCGCATCGTCGTACAGGAACTCGATAGGGTGCAGGGGGCACTGACCGCCAGCGAGCACTTCATGCGTTCGCTGGTCGACATCATTCCCGGCATGGTCGGTTATTGGGACAACGAACTGCGCTGCGGCTTTGCCAACAGCGCCTATCTCGAATGGTTCGGCAAAACGCCCGAACAGATGCGCGGCATCCGCATCCAGGATCTGATGGGCGAGGAACTCTTCAAGCGCAACGAGCCCTTTATGCGTGCCGCACTCGCCGGCGAGCGGCAACGCTTTGAGCGCACCTTGACCAAGGCCGACGGCAGCATCGGCTACACCTGGGCCCACTACATCCCCGATCGCGTCGACGGACAGGTGCGCGGCTTCTTCGTGCTGGTTTCCGACATCACCGAACTCAAACTGGCGCAGTTGCAACTCGAAGCTGTCAACGCGGAACTGCAAGCCCGCACTGCCGAAGCCGAAGCCGCCAGCGTCGCCAAAAGCGCCTTCCTCGCCAACATGAGCCACGAAATCCGCACGCCGATGAATGCCGTGCTGGGGCTGTTGCAACTGCTGCAACACACCGCGCTGGATGTGCGCCAACTCGACTACACGAAGAAGGCGCAGAGCGCCGCCCAAGCCCTGCTGGCGATCCTCAACGACATCCTCGACTTTTCCAAGGTGGAAGCCGGCAAGATGACGCTGGACGATGCGCCCTTCCGCCTCGACGAGTTGCTGCGCAACCTTTCGGTGGTGCTGTCGACGGCGCTCCGCAACAAGGAAGTCGAAGTGCTGTTCCAGCTCGATCCCGGTATCCCGCGCGCCTTGCGCGGCGACGCTCTGCGCCTGCAACAGGTGCTGCTAAATCTCGCCGGCAACGCCATCAAATTCACCGAGCGCGGCGAGGTCATCGTCGCCCTGCGCCTGATCGAATCCGGCGCGGCAGCGGCACGCATCGAATTCTCGGTGCAGGACACCGGGATCGGCATACCCGCCGACCGGCTGACAGCGGTGTTCGAAGGCTTTACGCAGGCGGAAACTTCCATCGCGCGGCGCTATGGCGGCACCGGCCTCGGTCTCGCCATCAGCCAACGGCTGGTGCGCCTGATGGGTGGCGAACTGGCGGCGGAAAGCACGCCGGGGTTGGGCAGCCGCTTTTACTTTACCCTCGACTTCGCCCGCGACGAAACCGTTCTCGCCAACATGCGCACGCGCGATCCCGGCACGCTGCCCAGCAGCTTGCGCGTGTTGATCGTCGACGACAACGCCATCGCCCGCGAGGTACTGAGCGACATGGCGACCACCTTCGGCTGGCAGGTGGAACTCGCCGCCAGCGGTACGGAAGCCATCGACCGGCTGCGCCGGGATAGTGCCGCCGGCCTGCCCTTCGACGCCATCTTCATGGATTGGGTCATGCCCGGCATGGATGGCTGGGAAACCGTTCAGCATATTCGCGCCTTGCCGGACGGCGGGCATACACCGGCCATCCTGATGGTGACTGCCCACGGCCATGAACTGCTGGCCGAGCGGCTGTCCAGCGGCCCCAGTCCGCTCGATGGCTTCCTCGTCAAACCCGTCACACCCTCGATGCTGTTCGATGCGGTGGCCCAGGCCACGCACGGCAGCTCGGTCCGCGTCGACCGGCGCACAGCAGAGCGATCCACCGCCAGCCGGCCACTGACCGGTCTGCGGCTGCTGGTGGTCGAAGACAATCCCCTCAACCAACAGGTGGCGCAGGAACTGCTCTCCCATGCCGGCGCCTATGTCCAGGTCGCCAACGACGGCCGCCAGTGCCTTGAAAGCGTCAAGACCGCCCGACCGCCCTTCGATGCCGTGCTGATGGACCTCCAGATGCCCGAGATGGACGGCTACACGGCGACGCGCATCCTGCGCACGGAACTGGACGCAACGCTGCCGATCATCGCCATGACAGCGAATGCCATGCCGGCCGACCGCAGCGCTTGCCTCGCTGCCGGCATGAACGACCATATCGGCAAGCCGATCGACTCCGCCGAACTGATCGCCACGGTGCTGCGCCATTGCCGGGGCGAGACGATGAACACGAGCGAACCCCATCCCGCTCCCGCCGCGCCATTCCCCGAGTTGTCCGCCGACTTCGAACTCGCCGCCGCGCTGGCCCGGCTTGACCATAACCGCAAGTTCTTCGCCAGTCTGGCGCGCCGCTTCGGCAGCGACCAGGAAGCCCTCGTGGTGCGGGTGCATCAAGCGCTGCGACAGGGCGACCGCAGCGGCGCAGCGCGCGAACTACATTCGCTCAAGGGCTTGGCCGCCACGCTGGGCGCCACGGCACTGGCCAAACTGGCGGCCGACAGCGAGGCCCGCATCAAGGCCGGCACCGACCGCGCCGAAGACGACAACCTGCTCGCCGGCATGCACGCGAAGCTGGCCGAAGCCAGCGCAAGCCTGCGTGCCGTCGCCGACGCTTTCGATCCGCCGGATGCCGCCCCCGATGTCCAGGCTGATCCGCTCCGCGCGCTGGAACACCTAGTCGAACTGGAAAGCCTGCTCGCCGCCCACAACATGCGCGCGCTCGATGTGTATGCCACGCTCAAGCGCGAAGCCGGCGGCATGCTGGGCGACGGCCTCGCCGCGCTCGACGAAACCATTGCCCGGCTCGACTTCGCCGCCGCACGCGAAAAAGCCGCGAATCTCATCGCGCTGTTGCAACCATGACGCCCGCCTACAACCTGCCGCCCGAACTGCGCGTCCTGGTTGCGTTGCCCGCACGCCCGCGCCTGCTGGTGGTGGATGACCAGCCGATCAACATCCAAACGCTGTACCAGATCTTCCACGCCGATCACGAAGTCTTCATGGCAACCACAGGACAGCAGGCGCTCGATTTCTGCCACAAGACGCCGCCCGATCTGATCCTGCTCGACGTCGTGATGCCCGCGATGGATGGCCTGGAAACCTGCCGGCGACTCAAACACGAAGCGGCCACGGCAGATATCCCGATCATCTTCGTCACCGCGCAATCCGACCCGACGGACGAAACCCGCGCCCTGGAAGCCGGCGGCGTCGACTTCATCAGCAAGCCGGTCAACCCCGCCGTGGTGCGCGCCCGCGTCAAAACGCACTTGACGCTCAAGGCGCAGGGCGACCTGCTGCGCATGCTCGCCTTTGTGGATGGTCTGACCGGCGTTGCCAACCGCCGCCGCTTCGACGAGGCGCTACAGGCCGAGTGGCGGCGCTGCCGGCGCAGCGGTACGCCGTTGGCATTATTGATGATCGACATCGACCATTTCAAGCGTTACAACGACTGCTATGGTCACCAGACCGGCGACGCCTGCCTGCAAGCGGTAGCGACGGCGCTCAAGGAGCGCCTCAGCCGTTCCCATGACCTCGTGGCGCGTTACGGCGGCGAGGAGTTCGTCTGCCTGATGCCCGAATGCGAACTCGCCGCCGGCCAGGCCAAGGCCGAGGAGTTGCGTGCGGCGGTGGCGGCGCTGGGCATCCCCCACGCCGACTCGCCCACCGCGAACAAGGTCACGCTGAGTATTGGCGTTGCCGCCGTGTCGCCCAGCGGCGACGACAGCCCGCACCAACTGGTGGCCGCCGCCGACGCGGCCTTGTACGCAGCCAAAAACAACGGCCGCAACCGTGTGACCACCGGCGCATAAAGTCGGCGTGACCGAAGGGGAATCCCATTTTCGGCGCTGGTGGCACGGTGGCGCGCTACCACACTGCTAACATGCGGCCATGCCTTCGCCGCGAATTTCCGTTCTGCTTGCCACCCTGAGCACACCGCCATGCGAGGCGGGGCGTTTCCCCCGATGACGCATCCGCCGCTACGCCTGGCCTGGACGGTCTGGGGCCTGGGTGCGCTGTTCTACCTGTTCGCCTTCTACCAGCGCGTTGCGCCGGCAGTGATGACCGACCAGTTGATGGCCGAGTTCGCCATCGGCGGCGCGGCGCTGGGCAACCTGTCGGCCTTCTACTTTTATGCCTATGTGGCGATGCAGATCCCGACCGGCGTGATGGCCGACCGCTGGGGGCCGCGCCGCGTATTGGCGGGCGGCGCCGGCGTGGCAGCGCTCGGCAGTCTGCTGTTCGCCTTCGCACCGGATTTCGGCTGGGCCGGCATGGGCCGGATGCTGGTAGGCGCCTCGGTGGCCGTCGCCTTCGTCTCGACGCTCAAGCTCGCCAGCCACTGGTTCCCGCCGCAGCAATACGCGCTTGCCTCGGGCATGGCGCTGTTCTTCGGTGTGGTCGGCGGGGTAATGGCTGGCGTGCCCTTGCGCCTGCTGGTCGAGAGCTTCGGCTGGCGCGGCGTCATGGGCAGCGCGGGGGCATTCGCTGCCCTCCTGTGCGTAGCGGCCTGGTGGCTGGTGCGCGACGATCCGGCCGAGCGCGGCTATCTCAGCCACCACCAGAGCGGCGGCACACAGCACGGTCATGCGCCGATTCTCGCCGGGCTGGTCGAGGTGCTGTCCTACCGCAACATCTGGCTCCTGATGCTGGCGCCAATCGGCTTTTCCGGCGCGGTGCTGACCTTTGGCGGTCTGTGGGGCGTGCCCTGGCTGAAACAAGTGCATGGACTGGAGCCAAAAGCGGCGGCGGCGGTAACGTCGGTGCTGCTGGTGGCCTGGGCCTTGGGCGGGCCGCTCCTGGGCAGTTGGTCCGAGCGCCTGGGACGGCGCAAGCCGCTCTACCTCGTCAGCGGCGCGGTCGCGCTGGCGGGCTGGGCCGGTACGATCTACCTTACGCTGCCGCTACCGCTGATGGTCGTGCTGCTGGCCATTACCGGTTTTGCCTCGGGCAACATCATCATCGGCTTCGCCTGGGCCAAGGAATCGCTGCCGATGCGCCTGATGGGCACGGCCTCGGGCGTGGTCAACATGGGGCCGTTGATGGGCGGCATGCTCCTGCAACCGAGCGTGGGCTGGATGCTCGACCACGGTTGGGGCGGCGCACTGGCCGGCGGTGCGCGACTTTACGACGCGGCGACCTGGCAAGCGGGTTTTGGTCTGTTGGTCGCCACCGTAGCGCTGGCGTTGGCCGTCGTGCCTTTCGCCCGGGAAACGTATTGCCGGCAGGCAGGTTGAACTTGCAGCGATATCTTCCGCAAGGAGGCACGCAAGCCTGTGTCTAAGCGATAGACTGAAAGCTCTGGGCCATCGCCATGGCATGACATAAAGATGAAAACAGCAAGCGCACTCCGAGCATACTTTCTCTGCTTCGCACGACGGAGCTGGTTGCTGGCGTTTTGCCTGCCGCTCGCGGCACTGGCGGCCGAAACTGTGACCTTGCAACTGAAATGGACGCACGCCTTCCAGTTCGCCGGCTATTACGCCGCCCAGGAGCAAGGCTATTACCGCGAGGTCGGGCTCGACGTACGCATCGAGGAGGCCGGACCGGGCATCGACCCGGTGCGACGCGTGCTCGATGGTCAAGCCCAGTTCGGCGTCGGCAACAGCAGCCTGCTGCTGGCGCGCCATGCCGGCCAGCCGGTGGTGGCGCTGGCGGCGATTTTCCAGCACTCGCCGCTGGTGCTGATCGCCCGGCGCAATGGCGCCTTGCAAGGCATTCACGATCTGGCCGGCAAGCGCGTCATGATCGAGCCGCATTCCGACGAGCTGCTCGCTTACCTCAAGCAGGAAGGCATTCCCCCGGAGCGCATCGAACGGGTGGAGCACAGTTTCGATCCCACCGACCTGGTCGAGGGCGCGGTGGAAGCAATGTCCGCCTATGTCACCAACGAGACCTGGTATCTCGATCAGGCGCAACTGCCCTATCAGGTCTATACCCCGCGCGCCGCCGGCATCGATTTTTACGGCGACAACCTGTTCACTACCGCGCGCGAAATCGAGACGCAGCCGGCGCGCGTCGCCGCGTTCCGCGCCGCCAGTCTGCGCGGCTGGCAATATGCCATGGCGCATCCCGATGAAATCGCCGACCTGATCCACGACAAATACTCGCCGCACCACCCACGCGAGTTCTATCGCTACGAAGCGCAACGCATGGTGCCGTTGCTACAGGCCGACCTGATCGAAATCGGCTACATGAATCCCGGTCGCTGGCGCCACATCGCCGATACCTATGCCGACCTGGGCCTGCTACCGCGCGACTTTGCGCTCGACGGTTTTCTCTACGCGGCCAATCCCCGGCGCGACCTGGGCTGGTTGCTGCCGGCCGCGATCCTGTTCGTGCTGGGCGGCGCCCTGGTTACCTATATCGTTGTCATCAATCGGCGCCTACGGCATGCGCTGACCGTCAGCCGCGCCGCCGAGGAACACATGCGGCGCATGGCGCAACACGACGCCCTCACCGGCCTGGCCAATCGCGCCCTGTTCTCGGATCGGCTGAACCAAGCCCTGGCGCTGGCGCAACGCGAAAAAGCGCGGTTGGCGCTGATCTTCCTCGATCTCGACAAGTTCAAACCGGTCAACGACAGCCTGGGCCATGGCATCGGCGATTTGTTGTTGCAGGAAGTGGCGCAGCGCATGCAATCCTGCGTGCGCGCTTCCGATACCGTGGCGCGCATCGGCGGCGACGAGTTCGTCGTGCTGCTGCACCACGTCGAAAGCGATGACAGTGCGCTGGCGGTCGCGGAAAAAATCCGCCAGGCGCTCGACCGGCCCTTTCCTATCGACGGCCATGCACTAGGCATTTCCGCCAGCATCGGCGTAGCCATCTACCCCGAGCATGGTCACGACGCAATCGAGCTGACCAAAAACGCCGACGACGCCATGTACTGCGCCAAGAACGCCGGCCGCAATGTCGTGTGGCTGTATGCCGCGCCACCTGCCGCAGCGCCGTGACATATTTGGCATAGTTCGACCATCTCCGCTTGTTCGGACGTCCGCGTAGCGCATAAGCTGCGTCCGTCACAAGGGCAACCCCCGCCGAAAGACGGGGAGCGCAAAGCCACCGGTCTAAGGACAAGCAATTCGTGTCTATGACAGCGGGGCTGCCGGACGAGACGACCGTCATCAGTCTCAATCCGCAGTAGTCCGCCGCCGGGCGGAAATATTGTCGGGTTGTGCCAATGCGCCAGTCCCCAAGGTTTGCCGGGTTGTGATGCACAGCCGTATTCCGACTTCAACCGATTAGGGGGTTATATGATCCACCGCTCAATGTTCCTGGGCCTGCTGCTCGCCGCTGGCGGCGCGTACGCCCAAACGGCCGCTACGCCGCCCGCCGGCCGCCTGCTGGCTTCCAACTGTTTTCAATGCCATGGCACCAACGGCAGCGGCGGCTTCGATCGCCTGGCCGGCATGGCGGCGAAGGAAGTCGTCGGCGAGCTGCGCGAGATGCGCACGAAGACGACGCCCGGCATCATGGAGGTGCATGCGCGCGGCTACACCGATGCGCAGTTGCAACTGATCGGCAACTATTTCGCCAGTCTGGGCCGCAACACGACAACGCAGACATCAGGCGGGACTGCGGGCACGATCCAATCCACCGCCACCGGGGAGAAAGACGATGACTAAGCGCCGCGATTTTCTCAAGCACGCCGGCATGGCCGGACTCGGCATCGCCGCCAGCGGCATGAGCTGGCTGGCCTGGGCCGACAGCGCACAGCGCGCCACAGCAAGCGCCGGCGTTCCCACGAACACCGGCATTCGCGGCAAGGTCGTCGTCATCGGCGGCGGCATGGCCGGCGCCACGGTGGCGAAATACTTGCGCTTTTGGGGCGGCACGGGGGTCGAAGTCACCCTCGTCGAACGCGATGCCTATTACACCTCCAGCATCATGAGCAACCTGGTGCTGACGGGCCAGCGCACGCTCCAGTCGCTCCAGATCGGCCACGACAACCTGCGCAGCCGTTATGGCGTCAAGCTGGTGCGCGGCGAAGTGGTCGCCATCGACCCGGCGAGCCGCACCGTCGCTCTGGGCGACGGCACCCGCTTGACATACGACCGGCTGGTAGTTGCGCCGGGGGTCGACTTCGACGTCCTGCCCGGCCTGGAAACCGCCGCTGCCCAGGCCAAGGTGCCGCATGCCTGGAAAGCCGGGCCGCAGACCACGCAACTGCGCAACATGATCACGGCCATGCCCAATGGCGGCGTCTTCGTCATGAGCATTCCGGCCAAGCCCTACCGCTGTCCGCCCGGCCCCTACGAGCGCGCCTGCGTCGTCGCCGACTGGCTGAAAAAGAACCGGCCCGGATCGAAGCTGATCGTACTCGACGCCAACCCCGGCATCACAGCCGAGGTGCATACCTTCACCGAGGCCTTCAATGTCACCCACAACGGCGTCATCGAGTATTACACCGGCGTCAGCATCAGTGCCGTGGATGCCGGCACGCTGACCTTGACCACCAGCATCGGCAATGTGCAAGGCCATGTCCTCAATGTCATTCCGCCGCATCGCGCCGGCAAGGTCGTTACCGGCAACGGCCTGGCGGATGCCGGCGGGCGCTGGACCAACGTGAATGTGCTCAGCTACGAGGCGGTCGCGGCGCCGGGCATCCATGTCATCGGCGACGCTTCCGCCACCACGCAGCCCAAGGCCGGACATATCGCCAACCAGGAAGCCAAGGTCTGCGCCGATGCCATCGCGCGCCTACTCGCGGGCGGCCAACCCGACCCGGCGCCGGTCACCAATTCGGCCTGCTACTCGCCGATCACCGCCGACACGGCTTCGTGGCTTACCGCCGTGTATGCCTACGACCCGACGACGCGCACGATGCAGGTCGTGCCCGGCGCCAGCGGCGAGGCGAACCGTCCGAGCAAGGACAACTACGAAGACATGGGCAAGTGGTTCACCACCCTGATGGCTGATACCTTCGTCTGATCCGGCAGCCGTTTTCCATTTGTTGCTTCCTCCCCTTTGGCCCGCTTTGGCGGGCCATTTTTTTCCCGCCGAGTATCGGCATTGCCGCCACCTTGCCGGCATGCGGCCGATGTGCCGTACCATGCCAAAGACGTAGCGGCTGGCATGCCGGGGACAATCGTGACACACTACGTCTGCGGGCGTGCGCTACGGCCGTTCCCACTCATATGGAATTGCGGTGACTATATGGATAGCCAGTCGTTTCTAGCACAAGCGGTTGATCTGGAGCTTGAAGCCGAAACCGTTTATGGTCGGCTGGTCGAACTGACGGCGGACCAGCCCGATGCCAGCCAGTTCTTCCAGCTGATGGCCGAATACTGTCGCCAGCACCGCGAATCGATCATGCGCCAGACAGGGATGCGCGAGGTGCCGCCGCATGCGGCGCCGACCGATGCCCTGCCGCGCGGCGACGTGCCGCGCGCATCCGCCGCCACCGCCGCTGCCGACCTGACCGATGCGATGGCCGTGGCCCTGGCGGCCGAACGGCGCGCGGTGGACTATTACGCAAACGTGGCTGCGGCGACAGGCGATGCGGAAATCCGCCGCCAAGCGGAAGAATTCGCCGCCGAAGAGCGCCGCCATGTGCTGGCGCTGGAACGCTACATGGGCCTCAAGCCCTATTGAGGATTTGGCCAGCGGCCATGGATTGCGCCAAGAACGCCGGCTGCAATGTCGTGCGGATGTTTGCCGCACCGTCGACTAGATCTGCTTCACCTCGATGTTGAGCGTCTGGATGCGGTAGGCGATCTGGCGCGGCGTAATGCCCAGGAGCCGTGCGGCGCGCGCCTGGACCCAGCCGGCCTGTTCGAGCGCGGCGACGACGCGGCTGCGCTCATCGAGCGCCGGGTCGGCGAGATCGACGGGCCTGGCCGGCGCGGTGCCGCTGTCGGCGGGCGCATGGACGGCATGGGGCGCTTCGGGCGCCGTGCCGCCAATCCCGAAAAGGGGATTCCCTGCGGTCACGCCGAGTTTCGCGGCGCTGCGTTCGCGCTTCTGCACGAAGCGAATCAGGTCGGGATCGATCAGGCCTTCCTCGGCGAGGATGGCGGCGCGTTCCAGGCAGTTTTCCAGTTCGCGCACGTTGCCCGGCCATTCGTGGCTGGCGAGCCGGCGCAGCGCGGCGTCCTGGATGGTCAGCTTGCGGCCCTGCATGTTGCCGATCTTCGCCAGTAGATGACGTGCGATGTCGGGAATGTCTTCCAGGCGCTCGCGCAGCGGCGGCAGGTAGAGCGGCATGACCGAGAGACGGTAGAACAGGTCTTCGCGGAAGTCGCCGGCCTCGACCGCAGACTCCAGATCGCGATGGGTGGCGGCGATGATGCGCACGTCGACCTTCAGCGTGCGGCCGCCGCCGACGCGCTCGAATTCGCCTTCCTGCAACACGCGCAGCAGCTTGGCCTGGAAGGCCGGCGAGATGTCGCCGATTTCGTCGAGGAACAGCGTGCCGCCATCGGCCTGCTCGAAGCGGCCCTTCCTGGCGCCGACCGCGCCGGTGAAGGCGCCTTTCTCGTGGCCGAAGAGTTCGGATTCGAGCAGGTTCTCGGGCAACGCCGCGCAGTTGAGCTTGATGTAGGCGCCGCGCGCACGCGGCGAGTTGTAGTGGATGGCATTGGCGATGAGTTCCTTGCCGGTGCCGGTCTCGCCGCGGATCAGCACAGTGGTGTTCCACTTGGCGACGAGGCGCACCTGGTCGAAGACGCGGCGCATCGCCGTCGAGCGGCCGACGACATTCTCGAAACCGAACTGGTGGCGCACGGTGCGGCGCAAGAGGTCGCGCTCTTCGAGCAGGGTGTTCTTTTCCTCGGCGACGCGCAGGGCGAGGTCGACGCTGCTGCCGATGAGGTTGGCGACCATCTCGGCGAAGCGCGCGCGATCCTCCAGCAGGGCTTCGCCCGACTCGCCGGGCTGCACCGCCAGCACGCCGCGCAGGCTGCCGGCAACCTTGATCGGTACGGCGATGAAGGGCAGCGCGGGATCGTAGATGCCGAGCCGGTTGAGAAAGCGCGCATCGCTGCCGATGGCGGCGAGCGTCACGGTGCGGTTCTTTTCCAGCACGAGGCCGAGTACGCCTTCGCCGGGTTGGTAGCGCACCGGAGCGAAGTCTTCGTGGGCCCGGCCGAGTACGGCCTCGATCATCAGCGCGCCGCTGTCGGCGTCGATGACGCTGACCATGCCGCGCGTGAGTCCGGCGACGTCGTCGAGAATGGTCAGCACCTCGCGCAGCGTGTCGCGATAGTCGAGCGAGCGCGACAAGACCTGGCTGACGGCGTAGAGCGCCTCGAACTGCATCAGATGCAGTTCATGGGTTTCGCAATGGCGTGTGCCGTCGCCGGACACGTCCAGGTCGGCATGGGAGTGGAAGGGCGGGTTCATCGCGCGCCCCTCCCTGTCGGCAGTTCGACGCGCACGCGACAGCCGCCGCGCGGCGCATCGAGAATATCGATGATGCCGCCATGGTCGCCGACGATTTGTTGGGCGCGCGACAAGCCGGTGCCGAGATGGCGGCCAGCTTGACCATGAGCGCTGAAGAAGGGCTCGAAGACCTTGAGCCGCAGTTCGGCCGGAATGCCCGGCCCGCTGTCGTCGAGCGTCAGGAGCACGACGTCGCGCCGCCCCTGCGTGGCGATGGCGATCTCGCGGCGCGCCAGACGCTGGCCGCGCGTCTCCGCGATGGCATCGATGGCGTTGTCGATCAGGGTCTTCAAGGCGATGCGCAGGCGCAGGGGATTGCCCAACAGAGTGGGCAACACCGGCTCGGGCCGCCAGTCGACGGTGATGCCGGTGGCCAGGAGGCGCGGCGTGGCGATGACAAGCACATCGCGCACCATTTCGTTGAGATTGACGCCGACGGCGAGTTCCGCGTTCTGAGCATCGCCGCGTTCGACGGGCAATAGACCGCGCAATTCCTCGATGCGCGCGCGCGCGCCGGCCACGGCGTTTTCCAACACGGCCGAAACGCCGCCCTCGCCGCGCCCGCGCATCAGGGCCACGGCCGAGGCGATGACGTTGATCGGCTCCTCGATCTGGTAGAGCGCGGCCGAGAGGCTCTCGCGCAGGGTGGCGGCGTGTTCTTCCTCGGAGAGCATGGCCTGCAAGGCGCTGGCGCGCGCCTTCTCCTGCTCGTCGTGCAGCGCGGTGATGTCGCTGGCGATAAGCAGCAGCGAAGGTTGGCGCGGCCGATCGAAAAAGCCGTCGGCGCTCTCGTCGTGGATCTCGATCATCTGCGTCGTGCAGCAGAACCAGCGCGGCGGCTTGCCGCCAGAGCGGTCGATGCGCACGTCGATGCCGTCGCAAGTGCCCGGCGTGGTGGATTCCGCCAATGCCGCCAGCAACAGGTTGGCCGGCTCCGGCACGCCGAGGTCGGTGACGAGCTTCTTGTAGGCGTGGTTGTCGAGCACCACCTTGCGTTTGTCGTCGAGCAGGGCAATGGCCATCGGCGCGGCATCGATCACCGATTCGATCAACTGCTTTTGGTTGAGGACGCGCTGTTCAAGTTGGTGCATGGCCGTCACATCGCGGTGCATGCCGAGGTAGTGGCGCACCGTGCCGTCGGTTTCATGCACCGGCGTGATATTGAGTTCGGCCAAATAGGGGCTGCCGTCCTTGCGCCGGTTGAGCAGGCGTCCATGCCACGACAGACCGAGTTGCAGGCTGCTCCACATCTCTTCGTAAATGCGCGCGGGCGTCATCTTGTACGACAGCATCGACTGGTTGCGGCCCTGCGCCTCATCCTTGCCGTAGCCGGTGGTGCGGGAGAAGGCGTCGTTCGTGTAGAGGATGTTGGCGGCGGTGTCGGTGATGGCGATGCCGATATCGGCCTGGTCGACGGCCTGCCGATAGATATCGGTCGGCAGGTCGCTGGGCGGCTGCGCCGTGGGCAGCTTGGCAACTTTCGACATAGTTAGGCTCCGCTGGTGTTGGGGTTTATCGCTTTTGGACAGCATCCTAAGCAATATCCAAGCCACGATGGCGGCTAGGGTTTCCCCCAGGCTTGTGGTGCATAGCCGACATAGCGTGGTTCGGCACTTGTCGCATTTGCAACAAAACTCGGCGCCAGCGGGACGCCGCGAATGTGCCGAACACATTGATTCCTCAGTGCTTTACTGGGAATTCCGTGAAGCTGGCACGCATTCTGCGGAATGTCCGCCATCATGAGCGAAATTCTTCTACTGCTGATCTCGACCGCCCTCATCAACAATGTGGTGCTGATCAAGTTCCTCGGCCTATGTCCGGCGATGGGGGTGTCCAAGAGCATGGACGCCGCCCTGGGCATGGGGCTCGCCACCACCTTCGTCATCACGCTCGCCGCCGGCGCGAGTTGGGCGCTCGAACACTGGCTGCTCGCCCCCTTCGATTTGGGCTTCCTGCGCATCCTCACCTTCATTCTGGTGATCGCCGCCACGGTGCAGTTCACCGAAATGGTGGTGAAGAAAACCAGCCCCGGCCTCTATCAGAGCCTGGGCATCTACCTGCCGCTCATCACCACCAACTGCGCCGTGCTCGGCGTCGCGCTGCTCAACGTCCAGCAGGGCTACGGCTTCGTCAAGAGCCTGCTCTATGGCTTCGGTTCGGCCGTCGGCTTTACGCTGGTGCTGCTGATCTTCGCCGGACTGCGCGAACGCATCGCCCTGGCGCGCGTGCCGGGCGCATTCGCCGGCGCACCGATCGCCTTCATCACCATCAGCCTGTTGTCGCTCGCTTTCATGGGCTTCTCAGGCATGAACATCGGAGGCTGAGAATAATGCTTGCTGCCACCCTGAGCCTGACCCTGCTGGGCGCCCTGCTCGGCCTCTTGCTGGGTATCGCCGGCCGCTTCTTCGCGGTCGAGGTCAACCCGCTGAACGCCGAGATCGAAGCCCTGATGCCGGGCACCAACTGCGGCCAGTGCGGCTTTCCCGGCTGTGCCGGGGCGGTCAGCGCGATCATCGAAGGCGCGGCGCCGCCCACCTGCTGCCCCCCCGGCGGCAAGGCCGTCGCGACTGCCGTCGCCGCGAAGCTGGGCCTGGCCCTCGATCTCTCCGACGTCGCCGACAAGGGTCCGCAGATCGCCGTGGTGACCGAGGAAATCTGCATCGGCTGCTGCCGTTGCCTCAAGGTCTGCCCGACCGACGCCATCGTCGGCGCCGCCAAACAAATCCACAACGTGCTGCGCGAGGCCTGTACCGGCTGCGAAGCCTGCGTCGACCGCTGCCCGACCGAGGCGCTGACGATGCATCCCGTGCCTGTCACCCTGCAACATTGGGTGTGGCCAAAACCTGTATTTGCCTGAGGCGCATCATGGGATTCATGGAACGATTCATCGGCAAGGTGGGCAGTCATTGGGGCGTGCATCCGAGCGACCACAAGCGCCCAGCCGCCGACGCGCCCGTGCGCAAGATGCCGATGCCGGCGCGGCTTTACGTGCCGCTGCTGCAACACATCGGCGCGGCGGCGCGACCCATCGTGCTGGTGGGCCAGAAAGTGGCGAAGGGCCAGGCTATCGCCGAACCGCAAGGCATGGTGTCGGCGACGATCCATGCGCCGACTTCGGGTACGGTGTCCGCCATCGGCGAGATCGTCGCGCCCCACCCCTCCGGCCTGCCGATGCTGGCCATCACCATCGACGCCGACGGCGAGGATCGCTGGATCGCGCCGGACGCGCCCGGCGCGCTGCCGAGTTGCGCCGACCCCTTTGCGCTCGATCCCATGGAGATCGGCAAGCGCGTCGCCAAGGCCGGCGTGGTCGGCATGGGCGGCGCAGCCTTTCCGTCGGCGGTGAAGCTCACCGGCAGCCTGCGCGCGAAGATTTCCACGCTGATCGTCAACGGCGGCGAGTGCGAACCCTATCTGTCCTGCGACGACCGGCTGATGCGCGACCGCGCGGCGGACATCGTCGACGGCATCCGCATCGCGCTCCACGCCACCGGCGCCAAAGAGGCACTGGTCGGCATCGAAGACAACAAACCCGAGGCCATCGCCGCGATGCAAAAGGCGGCGGCCGGCATCCCGGCGGTGACGGTGCGCCCCGTGCCGGCGCGTTACCCGATGGGCTCGGAAAAACAGTTGATCCTCGTGCTCACCGGGCGCGAAGTGCCGGCCATGGGCCGTCCCTCCGACATCGGCATCCTCGTGCATAACGTCGGCACGCTTGTCGCCATCCGCGCCGCGATCCGTTTCGGCCAACCGCTGATCTCCCGCCTCGTCACGCTGAACGGCGGCGCCATGCGCGCGCCGGGCAACCTCGAAGTGCCGATCGGCGCGCTCGCCGACGCGGTGATCGCCTTCGCCAACGGCCTCAAGGAAGAACCCGCGCGCCTGCTCATGGGCGGGCCGATGATGGGCATGCAACTGCCCGATGCGCGCGTGCCCATCGTCAAGGGCACCAGCGGCATCCTCGCGCTCACCGCTGCCGAGGCGGCCGAGCGCCAGCCCGAACCCTGCATCCGCTGCGGCAGTTGCGTCAAGGCCTGCCCGGTCGGACTGCTGCCGCTGGAGATGTCGCGCCGTATCGCCAGCGCCGACTATGACGGCGCGGTGGATTTCGGCCTCAAGGACTGCGTCGCCTGCGGCTGCTGCGCCTACATCTGTCCGGCGCGCATTCCGCTGGTGCAATACTTCAACCACGCCAAGGGCGAACTCTCCGCGCGCGAACGCACCAAGCTGCGCGCCGAGGCCACCAAGAAGCTCGTCGTCGCCCGCGCCGAACGCATCGAACGCGAAGCGCGCGAAAAGGCCGAGGCCGCCGCGCGGCGCAAAGCCGAGCGCGACGCCGCGAAGAAGGCTGCCGCCGAGGCCGCCGCCGCCAATCCGCAACCCACCACCGAAGAGGCCGAGTCATGAGCGAAATCCGCCAGATTTACGCGGGCGACCTGATCGCCTCGCCCCACGCCCACGGTGGCGGTTCGGTCGGCCTGACCATGCGCCGCGTGATGTTCGCGCTGACGCCGGCCACGCTGTTCGGTCTCTGGCTCTACGGTTGGCCGGCGATCAACCTGTTTCTCATCACCATTGCCAGTTGCCTGCTGTTCGAACTGCTGAGCCAGCGCCTGATGGGCCAGCGCCCGACGCTGGGCGACGGTTCCGCCCTGCTCACCGGCTGGCTGCTGGCGCTGACCATGCCGCCCTGGGCGCCCTGGTGGACCGGCGTGGTCGGCGGTTTCATCGCCATCGTCGTCGGCAAACAGGTGTTCGGCGGCCTCGGCCAGAATCTGTTCAACCCGGCCATGGTGGCGCGCGTTGCACTGCTGGTCTCCTTCCCCGTCGTCATGACGCAGTGGGTCGCACCGCAACCGCTGACCGCAGCGGCCTCGCCCAGTTTCGTCGAAGGCATGCGCATCACCCTGACTTCTCCCGCCGTGCCCGACGCCATCGCCTCGGCCTCGCTGCTGGGCCACGCCAAGACCGAAATGTCGCGCGGCATCGACCTGGTCCATGCCTTCGCCGCGCCGACGGCGCCCGCGACATCGTCCGTCGGCATGCGGACAGGCAGCCTGGGCGAGGGCGCCGCGCTGTTGCTGCTGGCGGGCGGGCTCTATCTCCTATTTGCGGGTGTGATCGGCTGGCAGACGCCGCTCGCCGTGCTCGCCGGCATCGCCCTGCCGGCCGCCATCGCGCACAGCGTCGATCCGGCGCACTATCTCGGCGTCGCCGACCACCTGCTCTCGGGTGCGGCCATCCTCGGCGCCTTCTACATCGCCACCGACTACGTCACCTCGCCCAATACCGCCATCGGCCAATTGCTCTTCGGTCTTGGCGTCGGGCTGTTTACCTGGATCATCCGCACCTGGGGCGGCTACCCGGAAGGCATGGCCTTCGCCGTGCTGCTGATGAACGCGCTGACGCCGGTGATCGACCGTTACGTCAAGCCCCGCATCCTCGGCCGCCGCCGCGACGGCCGCGAACTCGAACCGGTGCAATCATGAAGCTTGAAGAACTGCGCGACCAGTTGCACTACCAGCCGATCTCGCTGGGCATCGTTGCCCTCGTGGCGAGCACCGCGCTGTCGGTAGCGTATAGCGCGACCAAGGACCACATCGCCGCCGCCGAACTCCACGACATGCAGATGTCCTTGGCGCAGGTCATGCCCAAAGGCTTCGCCGACAACGACCTGTTGCAGGACACCGTGACGCTGACCGGCGCCAAAGGCCAGCCGGTGAAGGTGCATGTCGCCAAGAAGGCAGGCGCCGCAACCGGCGCGGTGTTCCAGGTCGCCGAGCGCGGCTACGCGGGCGACATCGTCGTGCTGATGGCCGTCGACGCAGACGGCAAAGTACTCGGCGCGCGCGTGCTGAAGCATACGGAAACCCCCGGTCTCGGCGACAAGATCGAGATCGCCAAGGCGCCCTGGATCGAAAGTTTCAGCGGCAAGTCGCTGGGCGACCCGGCGCCGGAACGCTGGGGCGTGAAGAAGGACAACGGCGTGTTCGACCAGTTCGCCGGCGCCACCATCACCCCGCGCGCCGTGGTCAAGGCGGTCAAGGGCGGGCTCGAATTCTTCGCCGCGCACCGCGCGGAAATCCTCGACGGAGGCAAGTCATGAGCGACACGAACTACGGCACCATCGTCAAGGACGGCTTGTGGGACAACAACGTCGTCTTCGCGCAGATGCTCGCGCTCTGCCCGACGATGGCGGTCACCACCTCCGGCACCAACGGCCTCGGCATGGGACTCGCCACCACGGCGGTGCTGGTGGTGTCGAACATCCTCGTCTCGGCGATCCGCGCCACCGTCAGCCCGCAGGTGCGCATCCCCGTCTTCGTCGTGTTGATCGCGACCCTGGTGACGTTGGTCGACCTCGGGCTCAACGCCTGGATGCACGATCTCTACAAGGTGCTCGGCCTGTTCATCGCGCTGATCGTGGTGAACTGCGCCATCCTCGGCCGCGCCGAAGCCTTCGCCAGCGGCGCTGGCGTGCTGCCCTCGGCCGTCGATGGCATAGCGATGGGCCTGGGCTTCACCTTCGCTCTGACCTTCGTCGGCCTGATCCGCGAATTCCTCGGCACCGGCACCTTGTTCGCCCAAGCCAGCCAGTTGCTCGGCCCGGCCTTCGCCTTCCTCGAAATGAAGCCGCTGCCGGACTATGGCGGCGCCTTGCTGATGATCCTGCCGCCAGGCGGTTTCGCTGTGCTAGGCTTCCTGCTTGCCGGCAAACGCCTGCTTGAAATGCGCCAGCAGAAGAGCACGGTCGCTGCCACCGAACCCCAACCTGCCTGAACCCTGCCATGACGATACCGGTCGAATTCATCCTGTTTGCCCTCACGCTGTTGGGCGTCGCACTGTTCCACAACCAGACGTTCTACGTCGCGCTGACGGGTCTGCTGACGATTTCGCTCTACAAGATCGTCTTTACCGGCTTCAAGGCCGGCGCCGGCCTAACCGGCTTTGCCGCCCATCTCGGCCACGAATGGGTGACGCTGGCCAATCTGTTCTGTCTGCTGATGGGCTTCGCCATCCTGGCGCGGCACTTCGAGAAAAGCCATGTGCCGGTGATCCTGCCGAAGTTTCTGCCCGCCGACTGGAAGGGCGGTTTCGTCATGCTGGTCATGGTCTTCTTCATTTCCAGCTTCCTCGACAACATTGCCGCCGCGCTGATCGGCGGCGCCATGGCGCACCAGTTGTTCAAAGCCAAAGTGCATATCGGCTATCTCGCCGCCATCGTCGCCGCCTCGAACGCAGGCGGCGCCTGGTCGGTGGTGGGCGATACCACCACCACCATGATGTGGATCGCCGGCGTCGCGCCGGGTCAGGTGTTCGAGTGCTTCATCGCCGCCTTCATCGCCCTGTTCATCTTCGGCATTCCGGCGGCAAAGCAGCAGCACGCCTATTCGCCCATCCTCAAGCATGACCACGCCCACACCCATATCGATTGGGGGCGCATCTTCATCGTCGCCCTGATCCTGGTTTTCGCCATGGTCACGAACATCGTGATCAACTCGCATTACGCCGAACAGTCCGACCACTTCCCCTTCATCGGCGTCGCCGTCTGGGTCGCCATCCTGCTCTCCATCCCCGTGCGCCGCCACGACTGGGAGGTGTTGCCGGAAAACCTCAAGGGCACCATCTTCCTGCTGTCGCTGGTCACCTGCGCCTCGATGATGCCAGTGGAATCGCTGCCGCCCGCGTCGTGGCAAACCGCATTCGGGCTTGGTTTCGTCTCCGCCGTGTTCGACAACATTCCCTTGACCGCGCTCGCGCTCAAGCAGGGCGGCTACGACTGGGGCTTCCTCGCCTATGCCGTCGGCTTTGGCGGCTCGATGCTGTGGTTCGGCTCCTCGGCGGGCGTCGCCTTGTCGAACATGTATCCCGAAGCGAAGTCGGTCGGACAGTGGCTGCGCCACGGCTGGTATGTCGCCATCGCCTATGTCGTCGGCTTCTTCATCATGCTCGCCCTGCTGGGCTTCCACCCCGAGGCACCGGGGAAAGCGGGCGCGGCGCTGCCTGTCGCCACCCAACCGCTGGGGAACTGAAGATGCAAGTCGGCGTAACCTATTCCGAACCCGGCCAGCAGATCTGGCTCAACTTCGAAGTGCCGGATGGCGCGACGGTGCGCGATGCGATCGACCGTTCCGGCATCCTGGCGCAATTTCCGCACATCGATCTCGAAGCGCAGAAGGTCGGCGTCTTCGGCAAACTGGTGAAGCTCGACGCCGCACTGCGCGGCGGTGACCGCGTCGAGATCTATCGCACCATCGTCTGCGATCCGCAGACCGTACCGCGCCGCGATCAGGAAGGCGACGACGAATGATTTCGGGCGTCAGCCAAATGAGCGGCCAAGTGCGCCGCATCGCCGACGGACAAGCCTTCGTCGCGGTGGCGACTTCCGGCTGTTCGTCCTGCGGTCATCTCGGCGGCTGCGGCGTCGGCAAGCTGGCCGGCGGCCGGCGCGAAACCGTGATCGCGCTGCCCGCGCCGAACGGCTTGGCCGTGGGCGAGAGCGTGATGCTCGAATTGAGCGAGAAACAATTGACGCGCGCCGCCGTGCGCGGCTACCTCTTGCCGGCGGTGCTGCTGGTGAGCGGCGCGGTGATCGGCGAAGGACTCGGCGCTGGCGCGACGGCGGCGGATGGCTTCGCCGTGCTGGGCGCCCTCGTCGGGCTGGCCGTGGGCCTGGGGTTTGCGCGCCTGGCCAAGCCTTTGTCGCCGCTCCTGTCCCGCCCCACCGCCTAAATCTCGATATTTTTCACGGTTATCGGTTTAAGATGGCTGGACTTCCACTTTCCGGAGATCCAGATGGCCGAATCCGCCGTGATGCGCATCGCGCGCCGCCGCGCGCGCCCCGGCTGCGGCGCCGCCTACGAGGCATTGGTGCGCGGCATGTTCGCGGAAGCGCAAACGCTGCCCGGCTTCATGGGCGCCGAACTGATTCCGCCGCCGCGCCCCGAGGACGAATACCAAGTCGTGCTGAAGTTCGCCACCGAGGCGCAGATGGCCGTCTGGGACGACAGCCCGGCGCGGCGCGCCTGGCATGAGCGCCTCGCCACCGTAGCCGAGGGCGCACCGGAATACCGGCTGCTCACCGGGCTGGAAGCCTGGTTCGTCCCGCCCGCCATCCCCGGCCAGAAAACGCCCTCGCGCGCGCGCATGGCGCTGGTCTCCTGGCTCGGCATCTTCCCGACCGTCGCGCTGCTGCAAATCCTCGTCGCGCCGCTGTTGGAGCGCCTGCCCTTCGCGCTCAGGATCGGCGTGTTCACCGCGCTGGTCGTGGTCGTCATGACCTGGCTGGTGATGCCGCGCCTGACGCGCTGGCTGCGCCCCTGGCTGACGCGCGGCGCGTGAAGATTCGGCGCTCGCGGAACGGCGGCGGCGCTCAATCCCGCAGTTCGCGCCCGGTCAGCTTGAGGAAGACGTCTTCCAGATTCGCCGGCCGGTGCAGGGTCTTCAACTGCGGGCGCTCGGCGAGGTGGGCGAGCAGGGGGGCGGCGTCTTCGACGTAGCAGAAGGCGGTTTCGCCGCTGACTTCGCAGCGGCGGCTGAAGCGGGCAGCCTCGGCGGCGGCCCAGTTCTCGGCGCCTTCGCCATAGACTTCCACCACTTGCGGTTCGATGTATGCGGCGATGAGGGCGCGCGGCGAGCCGAGCGCGATGAGCTTGCCGGCGTCGACGATGGCGAGCCGGTCGCAGAGGCGCTCGGCTTCGTCCATGAAGTGCGTCGTCAGCAGGATGGTCTTGCCGGCGGCGAGCAGGCGCTTGAGGCGGTCCCAGATCAGGTGGCGCGCCTGCGGATCGAGGCCGGTGGTGGGCTCGTCGAGCACCAGCAATTGCGGATCGTTCACCAGGGCGCGCGCCAGCGTCAGGCGCCGCTTCATGCCGCCCGAGAGCGTGCGCAGGCCGACATCTTCCTTGCCGGCCAAGCCGGCGAAGTCGAGCAGCGCGGGAATACGCTCACCCATGGCGCGGTCGGCGATGCCGAAGTAGCGGCCATACACCAGCAGGTTTTCGGCGACGGTGAAGTCGGGGTCGAGGTTGTCGAATTGCGGCACGACGCCCACCCGCTCGCGTGCTTCGCGACCGCGCGCCGGCACCGGCTCGCCGAGCAGTTCGATGCTGCCGGCATCAGGCGCGGTCAGGCCGAGACAGCAGCGCAGCGTGGTGGTCTTGCCGGCGCCGTTGGGGCCGAGCAGGCCGAAGCATTCGCCGGCTTCGAGGGCGAAGGACAGGCCGGCGACGGCCGGTTTGCCGTCGTAGGCCTTGACCAGGCCATCGACCAGCAGGGGAGTGGGGGCAGCGGTATTTATCGCGCGATCCTGAATTCGCCGACGCTGCGATGCAGGGCCTCGGCGCTGCCGGCCATTTTTTCGGCGCGCGCCGTGCCTTCATGGACCGCATCGCGAATGCCGCCAATCAGGTTGGCGATGCGGGCGATGCTGTCTTCCACCTGACGCACGCCGCTTTGCTGGCGGTCGGTGGCGGTGGCGATCTCGTCGAGCAAGTGCGTGACCTCGTCCGAACCGGCGACGATTTCGGTGAGCGCACTGCCGGCCTCGCGCGCTTTCGTCACGCCGACAGCGGCGGTTTCCGCGCCTTCGCCGATGGTGCGTACGGTCTGGTCGATCATGTGGTGGATGGCGCCGATCATCGTGCTGATTTCGCCGGTCGCGGCCGTGGTGCGCTCGGCGAGCTTTCTCACCTCGTCGGCGACGACGGCAAAACCGCGCCCTTGTTCGCCAGCGCGCGCGGCCTCGATGGCGGCGTTCAGCGCCAGCAGGTTGGTCTGGTCGGCGATATCGTGGATGGTGCGCACGATGGCATCGATTTGCTGACTCTGCTCGCGCAGACCTTCGACAGCGGCTGCGGCTTCGCCGACGCGGCTGCTGATTTGCTCCATACCGTCGATAGTCGCCTGCACGATACGCCCGCCGCCGACGGCCCGCTCTGCCGCCGTGCGACCGCGCACGGCGGTGGCGTTCGCGTGGCTGGCGATGTCGCCGACGGTGCCGGCGAGTTGCGCCACCGCGTTGCGTATGCCGTCGACCTGGTTTGACTGTTCGGCCAGTTGGCCGGAGACGCCGTCGAAGAATTCGTGGATATCGCGCGAGTCGCGGCTCACGCCGTCGGACAGTTGCCCGGCATCGCCGATCAGTCCGCGCAGGTTGGCGGACATGGCATTGAAGCTGTCGACGATCTCGCCGATGGTGTCGGCGCTTTGCATGGCGCAGCTATGGGTCAGATCCTTGCGCGAAATCTGGTTGGCCACCTCGGCGATGCGGCGCAGCTTGCCCAACAGGATGGCGTTCAGCAGGTAGTAGTTGGCGACGCCGATGGACAGGCCCGCAACCACGCAACCGGCGACGAACCAGGGCAGCATGCCGGGCTTCCATTCGACGAAGATATTGGCATAGAAGGGAAAGACCAGCGCGACGCCGAGGCCGAAGCCAAGAAATGAGAGCAGCAGCTTGCGTAGGATCGAAGGCCCGCCGGCCGTGGCGTTGCTCATGGAGTCACCATTTTGTCATTAGCCATTCTGGCTTGGCACGATACGCATCGCCCCTGGCTTCGTCAATATCTGTCGGCAGGGTAACATCGCGGCTTTACCCGTGGGTATTGTCATGTCCGCAAATCACCATGCTTGGCGCTTCTTCCGCGCCGGCGGCTTCGACCAGCCGCGCATCGACACCGTCGCCGACCTGCTGGCGATCGGCACCCTCGACCAGAAGCTCTGGGTTGCGCTGTCCTGTCCGGTGGCGGGCACCGAGTTCGACCGCCGCACCCTCGCTCTCATCGACAGCGACAACGACGGCCACATCCGCGCGCCCGAACTGATTGCCGCCGTGCGCTGGGCCGGCGAACGGCTTATCGATAGTGCCGTGCTCATGGGCGATGCAGAAGGCCTGCCGCTGGCCGCGATACGCGCCGACGATGCCGAGGGCGCCGCCATCGCCGCTGCCGCGCGCACGCTATTGGACGACATTGGCGATACTGACGGCACCCGCGTGACCGTCGCCAGCGCCAGCGCCGCACAAACCGATTACGCGGCCAAGGCGATGGCCGCATGGGAAGCCGCCGGCGCCGCCGCAGCGCCGCTGGGCGCGGCCACCGCCGCAGCGCACGCAAGCGTGACGGCTGTCGCCGCCAAGATCGACGACTACTTCACGCGCTGCCGGCTCGCCGCCTACGATGGCCGTGCGGCAGGCATGCTGAACGCCTCCGAGGAAGCGCTCAAGGCGCTCGCCGCCACGGCGCTGGCACCGGACGACGCGGCCATCGCGGCACTGCCGCTGGCGCAGGTCAAGGAACTCGGCGCTGGCGCGACGGCGACGCTGTCGCTGATCGATGGCATCAACCCGGCCTGGGCGGATGCGCTGGCCGCCCTGCACGCGCAAGCCGTCGTCCCGCTGCTGGGGGCGCGCGACACGCTCGACGCCGCCGCCTGGCGCGCACTCCAGGACCAGTTCGCCCCCTATGTCGCCTGGCTGGCCGCCAAGCCCGACCCGAGCGCGCTGGGCGATGGCATTTTGGCCTTGGAGCGCCTGACGCGCTATTGCCGCGACCTCATGACCCTGGCCAACAACTTTGTCGCCTTCAAGGACTTCTATACCCGCCAGGGCCCCGCCAACTTCCAGGCCGGCACGCTCTACCTCGATGGTCGCGCCTGCGAGCTAACGGTGGCCGTCAACGACGCAGGCAAGCACGCGGCACTCGCGGCCTTGTCGCGGCTATGCCTGGTCTATTGCGATTGCACGCGGCAAGGCGACGCGGGCGCCGAGAAGCGCAGCATCGCCGCCGCCTTCACGGCCGGCGACAGCGACCAGTTGATGGTCGGCCGCAACGGCGTGTTCTACGACCGCCAGGGCCGCGACTGGGATGCCACCATCGTCAAGATCGTCGACCATCCGATCAGCTTGCGCCAGGCTTTCTGGTCGCCATACAAAAAACTTGCGCGGCTGGTGTCCGAGCAATTGCAGAAGCTTGCCGCCAGCAAGGCCAGCGCGACCGAGGGCAAGCTTGCCGCCGGCGCTGCCAGCGTCGGCACGCGCATCGATGCGCCCAAGCCGCCGCCCGCGCCCTTCGATGTCGGCAAGTTCGCCGGCATCTTCGCCGCCATCGGGCTCGCCGTCGGCGCGCTCGGCACGGCCCTCGCGGCCATGCTGACCGGTCTGCTTGGGCTCAAGTGGTGGCAGCTTCCCATCGCCATTGCCGGGCTATTGCTGCTGATCTCCGGGCCGGTAGTGATCGTGGCCTGGTTCAAGCTGCGCACACGCAACCTCGGCCCCTTGCTCGACGCCAACGGCTGGGCGGTGAATGCGCGGGCGCGCATCAACATCCCCTTCGGCACCTCGCTGACCCAGCTTGCGGTCCTGCCCGCCGATGCCGAGCGCGCCGTCGCCGATCCCTATGCCGACAAGCCGGGGCCGTGGCAGGCCATCGCCATCGGTCTGTTCGTCCTCGCCGGCATCCTGCTGGCAAGCCTTGCCCTCATCGCACGCTGAAATCATGGAATACCTGATCATCCCCGTCACCCCCTTCGAGCAGAACTGCACCCTGATCTGGGATCCGGCCAGCCGCCAGGCGGCGGCGGTCGACCCGGGCGGCGATATCGACGCCATCCTCGCCGCCGTCGCCCAGCGCGGCCTCAAGCTTGAAAAGCTGCTGCTCACCCACGGCCATATCGACCATGCCGGCGGCGCGGCGGCACTGGCCGAGCGGCTGCACATCCCCGTCGAAGGCCCGCAGCGCGAAGACGCCTTCTGGCTCGACCAGATGCCGCAGCAAGCGCGCATGTTCGGCTTTCCGCACACCCCGGCGCTGACGCCCGACCGTTGGCTGGAGGACGGCGACACCGTAATGGTCGGCGCGGTGACCCTGGACGTCGTCCACACGCCCGGCCACACCCCCGGCCATGTCTGCTTCATCCACCGGCCAAGCCAGCTCGCCATCGTCGGCGACGTGCTGTTCGCCGGCTCCATCGGCCGCACGGATTTCCCGCGCGGCGACCACACCGCGTTGATCCGCGCCATCCGCGAAAAACTCTTTCCGCTCGGCGACGACTTCGCATTCATTCCCGGCCATGGTCCGATGTCCACCTTCGGCGCCGAGCGGCGCGACAATCCCTTCGTCGCCGACTAGCGCCGATGCGCCATAACCGCCAGGTCAAGGAGCAAGCCGCAGCGCGCATGCGCACTGGGACGGCCCCTTTGCTGGAACTGGCGCGCGAATACGGCGTTTCCACCAACACCCTGCGCACCTGGCTGCGCGACAGCGACGCCCGCAACCGCGCTCAGGACAGCGCCCGGCGCGTTGCCACCGCGCTGTCGCGCGAGAAATACGCCGGCGCCAGTCAGCGCGAGCGCCTGCTGATGCACGCGCTGGAACAAAGCCCGGCGACGATCATCGTCACCGACGCCGAAGGCAAGATCATCTACGCCAACCCGAAGTTCGTCGAAACCACCGGCTATACGCTCGACGAGGCGCTCGGCCAGAATCCGCGCCTGCTCAAGTCGGGCGAGACGCCGCCGACGGAATACCGGCAATTGTGGAAGGCCATCACCGGCGGGCACGAATGGCGCGGCACCTTCCACAACCGCCGCAAGGACGGCAGCCTTTACTGGGAGCGCGCCTCGATCTCGCCGGTGTTCGACGCCGCCGGCAAGCTCGCCAATTTCATGGCGGTGAAGGAAGACATCACCGAGTTCATGGAAGCCGACGCGGCGCGGCGCAAAACCACCGCGAGCTTCCTCGCCGTGTTTGCCGCCTTACCGAGCGCCGTGCTGTTGATCGACGCCTACGGGCGCATCCTGCTGGCGAATGCCGCCGCCGAAACCTTGTTCGATACGGCATTGCCGTCCGGCACCGCCTTCGACAAGCTCAACCTACGCTGGCTCGACTCTCAGGGGCGCGCACTGTCCATGCGCGAACACCCGGCGCGGCAGGAGTTCGCGGAGACAGCGCCGCCACGCCGCCTGCGGCTGGGCCTGGCGCCGCCGATCGGCGGCACGCGCTGGCTGGAAGCTAGCCTACGTGCGGTACGCCTGCCGGAGGAAGATCGGCCGGCCATCATGCTGGTGTTGGAAGCCAGCGCCGCCTGACGCGAAACTCGGCGCTCGCGGGACGGTGCCTGACGCTGGCTGTCCATGACAATCCTTTGACGCGGATGGCGCAACTTGCGGGCATAATCCGTAAATGACTTTACGAGGATTTCCCCAGTGAAACTGCATGACTGGGCGGTTTATCGCGGCCCGAATGTCGTAGCGCTCCGAGCCTGTGCGCGGCTGGTGGCGGAGGAAGAGGCCGACGATGCCGCCCCGCTGACCGACGGTTTGCGTGCGACCGCCCTGCAATTATTGAACGCCCTGCCGTGCCGCCCGGAAAATCGGCGACAACAACCATTCGCGGCCGACACGGCGGCGGCATTCGTCGTCGAGGTAGCCTTGGCCTTGCAAGTCATGCTCGATTGCCACGTGTTCTGGGGCGAGACTCGCCGGCTGGATGCAGCCCGGCATGAACTTGCCTTCGACGTCATGCGGCCGACGGCGGCGCGCGAAATCGCCCTCTGCGCCTTGGCACTGCTGGATGCGGCGCGCGCTACCGCGTCCGCCGCCGACCTGGCCGCCGCCTTTGCCGCCATGCGGGCGGAGATGTCCCTGCGCTTGCGCCACTTCGTGTTGGACGACAGAAAGCGCACGGCGGCGCGCCTGGGCATCGAACGCTGTTCGGGTTATGGACTGCACTACAGCTTCCTCCGCCTTGGGCATGGCCATCGCACGCGCCTGCTGGCGCCGGGCTATACCGATGCGACGCCCTACCTTTCGCGCGAAATCGCTGGCGACAAGAACGATGCGTACAACATCCTCGTCGCGCTCGGCCTGCCCGTCGCCCGCCAACTGGTGGCAAGCAGCGAGAGCAAGGCGGTCGCTGCCGCACGGGGGATCGGTTTCCCTGTGGTGGTGAAGCCTCAACGCGGCAATCGCGGGCGCGGCGTTTCCGTCAACCTGCGCGACGAGGAGGCGGTGCGGCAGGCCTATCCGCATGCCACGAATATCAACAGCGACGTTGTGGTCGAACAATATCTGCTCGGCGACGACTATCGCTTGCTGGTGATCGGCGGCAAATTTGCTGCCGCTTTGCGGCGCCCGCCGCCCGGCGTGGTCGGCGATGGCAGCGCGACGGTCGCAGCCTTGATCGAGCAGACCAACGCCATGCCGATCCGCGACGATATTTTCCTCAATCGCATCACGCTGGATGCCGAGGTGTTACGCACCCTGGAGAGCCAGGGACTCGACCTCGACGCCGTGCCCGCCGCCGGCCGCCAAGTGCTGGTACGGCGCGCGGCGACGCCCGAATCGATGGTGGAGGATGTCACGGACAGCGTCCATCCGGACAATCGCGCCGCCGCCGAACTGGCGGCGCAGGCATGCTGCGGCTTGGATGTGAGCGGCGTCGACTTCATCAGCAGCGATATCGCCGTCTCCTGGAAAACGAATCGGGGCGGCATCGTCGAAGTGAATGCCGGTCCGGGCGTCGACCTCCACATGTTCCCCCAGTCCGGCCGGGCGCGCGACATCAGCTTCCGCATGATCCGCAGCCGGGTGGCGGCGCGCACGGCAGGCCGCATACCCACCGTGATGGTGACGGGACGCCACGACAAGCGGCCGGCGGCGCAGTGGGTTGCCAACCTGCTCGCGCTGCTGGGCTATCGTCCCGGCTTGGTCGATCCGGCCGCCACCGCGCCGCTTTCCTATTATTACGAGAGCAAAGTCGCCGCCACCATCCATGTCATGCTCGCCGACCGGAATGTCGGCGCGGGCATTTTCGACATTTCACTGCGCGACCTGGCCCAGGACGGCGTACCCATCCATTACCCGGATGTCGTCGTGCTGACCGACGATCTGCCGCCCGATTGGGATGCGGATGCTGGTCCCGATCTGCTGGCGCGGCTGCATCGGCTGGCGGTGGATATCGCCTGTACGGCCGTGGTCGTCGATGGCAGGAAACCGGGGCTGCGCGCCGCTAGCGCCAGCCGACCGGCCTGGCAGGTCGGCTACATTTGGCTGGGCGAGCCGAAGCTGGATCTGGCTCCGCTGGAAACGCACCTTGCCAAGGGCGGCTGGGCCGTCGTCGAAGAGTTCGACGCGCATGCTCAGGCCTGGATCGTCCTGCGCCAGGGCGACGCGCACCACCCGCTCGCGCGCATCGACGCCTTGCATTGGGAGAGTGCGGACGACATGAACTCCAAGGCCACCCTGATTGCTTGTGCGACGGCAATCGCCTTGGGCGCGAGCGCCACCACGCTGGAGCGCGGCGTGCACGCCGCTGCCTATCGTTGCGAACAAACGTCCAGTCTGATGATCGACCCCTGCCATGCGCCATGGTTGGCCGCCTGCGACCCGCGCGACGCAGTCGGCTTGCGCCGCTTGGCGCTGGTTGCCGATGGCGGAGACGCGAAGCGCAAATTGTGGTCCGTCATGTCCGCGTATCCCTGGGCCGAGGCCGATGCAATGAGCGTGCTGCGCGGATTGGAAGCGCCGCAAACGCATTGGTGTTGCATCGGGCCGGCGGGTGCTGCCCTGGCGCACCTATTCGCGGCGGCCGGCGTCGCTCCCGAGCGCATCGCGACTTTCCCGAATCTGGAGCGTGCCCGCGCATCCTTGCTGGCGCGAGCCGCCCAACAGGACATCGTAGCGCTGATCGAGATGAATCCTGCCGAGCGTTTTCGCTGGTGCCCGCTGGATATGGGGGCGCCGCTTCCGCCCTTGGTCGAACATCCATCCGCCGCTTCCGCCGTGTGGCAAGCCGCCGACCTGGCCCGTATCTGCGATGGCTTCTGGGTCAGCGGTCCGCGCAGCGGCTGGGGCGTTGACGCGCTTGCCTACGATCATGAGACGGAGCTTGCCGGCAAGCTCGTCGCCGTGCCGGGGTCTGCGGTCGACGACGGACACGAAGCCGGCATTGCCGCGCTGGAAGAACGCGTGCGCCAGGCGTTTATCCGTGGCGCGGCGGCGGTTGTTGCCCCATTGCTTCCTGTCGATCTGCCGCGCTGGCGCCATATCTTGGTCTGCGACGATGTCGATCTCGGAATGGAAAGACTGATGCGCCTCGGGCGCGGAGAATTGCCATGAATCCTGTTCCACCCCAGTTTTGCGCCCCGGAAAGCCGGATGCCCACGTATGTGCCCAGCGGCGTCGACACGGAACTGCTCGCCGCCATCGCGGCCGCCTTGCGCAACGGCATATTCGACGCCGAACAACTCGACGACTGTTACGCACGTTCCAGTTTTCCCAAGCGCTGGTACCGGCTGATCCTGGTCCTTTACGCCACGGGAGAAAAGCGCATTCTCGTCAGTCGGGAAGGCACGCAGGAGGGCAGCGGTATCTCCGGTGCGATTGACGCCTTGTTGCGTCACCCGCGCCGCGCCGCGCTGGCGGCCAAGCCTTTCCGCATCCAGGCCGATTTCGTCGTGGAACCCGCCGTGCCGGTCGATCTCTACACCATCGGGGTGGAACAACGCGGCGAGCGCCATTTCGAGCCAGGCATCGACGGCCTGATGTTCAAAACGGCGGACGGGCCGCTCAACCTGTTTCTGCCGGGCGACGCCTATGTCCGCTCCATCATGGGCATGCGGCAATTGCGCGAATATCTCTACCGGGGTTATGGCGAAGACAGCATCCGGGCGGCTACTTTCCTGCGCTTCCGCTCCGTGAGCTATCTATCGTCGAGCCAGAGGGAGCACTGGCTGCGCCTCTATCGGGGTTACCCGCTGGTGGGTCCGATCAGCCGGGAAAAAGTCGAAACGGCAGTGGAAGCGGCCATCGATCATATCCATCTGACCCAGGAAGCCGACGGCCGTTTTCTCTACTATTACGACACCACGCTCGACACGCGGCGCGACCACGAACACCCGACCCGCGACCCCGAGAAGAATCCCTTCT
>Ga0209262_10000103_pt1 | contig 54072 bp, 44 predicted proteins | sample Lowcelwee11metaG_FD_187171 | JGI IMG/M metagenome (GOLD analysis project Ga0209262, IMG submission 187171) | Freshwater pond sediment microbial communities from the University of Edinburgh, under environmental carbon perturbations - Low... | ecosystem: Environmental > Aquatic > Freshwater >... | reverse complement strand
CCCTTGCCGTATTCGCTCTCGACCCAGATCTTGCCGCGCATCAGTTCGACGAGGTTCTTCGAAATCGCCAGCCCAAGGCCGGTGCCGCCGTACTTGCGCGTGGTCGAGGCATCGGCCTGGCTGAAGCTCTGGAACATCTTGCCGCACTGTTCCGGCGTCATGCCGATACCGGAATCCTTCACCCAGAAATGCAGTTCGGCCTCGCTGTCCGTCTGCTCGACCACTTCGCCGCCGACGATGATCTCGCCCTGCTCGGTGAACTTGACGGCGTTGTTGCCGAGGTTGATGAGAATCTGTCCGAGCCGCAAAGAGTCGCCGACCAGCGCAGTGGGCATGTCGGGCGCGAGGTTGAACAACAGCTCGACGCCCTTGTCCTCCGCCTTGAGGCCGACCAGATTGGCGAGATGGTCCATGACGTCTTCCAAGCGGAAGCCGACCTTTTCCATCGTCATCTTGCCGGCCTCGATCTTCGAGAAGTCGAGGATGTCGTTGATGATGCCCAGCAGGTTTTCGCCGGAACGGTGCACCTTCTCGATGTAGTTCCTTTGCTTCTTGTCGAGTTGGGTTTGCAGGGCGAGGTGCGACATGCCGATGATGGCGTTCATTGGCGTGCGGATTTCGTGGCTCATGTTGGCGAGGAAATCGCTCTTGGCCTTGGTCGCCTCCTCGGCAATCTCGCGGGCGCGCCGCATCTCCTCCTGCGCCTGATGGATTTCAGTCACGTCCTGTGAGACGCCGTACATGTAGCGCGGCTTGCCCTCCGCATCGCGTTCGATATTGCCAATGGCGCGTATCCACGCCACCTTGCCGTCGATGGGACGTTTGTAGCAGTAGGTACAGTCGTAGCGCGGTACCGTGCCGGCCACGGCCTCGCCGTAGTGCGCCCCGGTGACCTCGGCCACTTTGGGATCGGCGGCGGCGATACGGCTGTACCACTCGTCCATCAGGTGGTAACGCCAACCAGGCGTCGGATGCTCACCGAAGATGGCGGCGGCACGCTCGGAACTGGTGTAGTACTCGGGATCGCTGTAGTCGATCAGCCAGTAACCGGCTTTGGTCAGATCGAGCGCCGAGTCGGTCATCATGTTGATGTGCTTGAGTTCGTTTTCAGTGCGCTTGCGCTCGGTGATGTCGCGATAGACGATCACCGTGCCGACCAGCGCCCCATCCTTGAACACCGGGGTGGTGGAATATTCCACCGGGATCGAGCCGCCATCCTTGCGCCAGAGCACCTCGTTGTCCACTGTCCTTGGCTGACCGTCCTGCGCGGTCAAGTACATCGCGCACTCGTTGCGCGGGAAGTCACGACCGTCCGGGCAGGTGTGATGAATCAGGCCGTGCATCGGCTGCCCGACGAACTCCTCTTCCGCATACCCCAGCATGGCATAGGCCGCCGGGTTGGCGAAAGTCATCACGCCGTTGTTGTCGAGGCCGACGATGCCGTCCTTGACCGAGCCGAGGATCAGGCGGCTCCTCTCCTCGGCGGCCTTGATCTCGACTTGCTGCGCTTCCATCTCGACGGTCTGCTCTTCGAGCCGCGCCGCCTGCTTCTCCATGTTCTCGGCCTGGCGCTGGGTCTCTTCCAGCAACTGCTGCGTGCGGACATTGCGCTCGAGAATTTCCAGACTCATCGCCAGGATGGGCAGCAACCCGTCGAGCAGGGATTGCTCGTTCGGGCCGAAGCGTTCGAAGGTCGCCAGTTCCAACACCGCCAGCAAGTTGTCGTTGCGCATCACGGGCAACACGGCGATGCTGCGCGGCACGCCCTCGCCGAGACTAGAGCCGATGCGCACGTAATCCTCGGGCGGTTCGGCGATGAAGATCGGCGCGCGTTCCAGCGCGCATTGGCCGATCAACCCTTGCCCGAGCGCGAAATACTGGTTGAGATTCTTGCGCTCGCGGAAGGCATAACCGCCGAGCAGGCGCAGGCGGCGCTGATCCTCCTCGTAGATATAGAACACGCCGTGGCCCAGTTTCATCAGCGGCGCCACGCGGGACAGGAAGCGTTGCGACAGGTCGGTGAAGCTGGTCGCCAATTGCAGTTCGCTTGAGATCTCGGCGATGTGGCCCTTGACCCAGCGCTGCGCCTCCATTTCCTTGGCCTCCTTGCGCAACACCTCGATATCGCGTGCCAACTCGCCGATCTCATTGGGGTAGTCGATGCAAGGCACCGGTTGATCGAGCTTGCCCGCAGCGAGATGATCAACGGCATCCCGAATCTCGTTCAACGGACGGCGAATGGAAACGACCAGCAGCGCGCCGAGCAGCAGGCTGCCGACTGAACCGCCCAGCAACCAGAGCAAGGTGGTGAATTCTTCGTAAGCGACGGTTTGTTGCGCCTGCGCGTTGGCTTCCTTGGCGCCGGCCTCCTTGATGCGCGCCATCTCGGTAAGGCTTTCGTTGGCCGCGATGCCGGGCCGCTGGAAATCCATGCCGCCGACGAATGCCCGAGCCTCGTCGATTTGTCCCTTTTGGACCAAGCCGATGGCCCGCTCCATATTGCGCCGGTAGGCGGCGTAACTTTCGTCGAATCGCGCCAATTGCCGTTTGCCTTCATCGCGAAAACTGAGCTGGCGCGCCCCGTCGATAGCCTTTTTCATGGACGCTTCGACTTCCGCCAACTGCTTCAACGAGCGCTCGCGCTCCTCCGCATCGCGGGCAAGGATGATCTGCCGGATGATGCGGCCAATCTGCGCATAGTCGAAACGAGCCTCCTTGATGGCCGAAATGCCGAGGAGTTCCCTGTCATACATCCGCTGCAACTCGGCGCCCAGGCGACGCTGGCCGATCAAGGCATCGATACCGATGGCTGCCGAGAGCAGCAGCAGGCTGGCAATCACCAGCATCAACTTGGTCATGAGCTTGCGCCGTTCCAACGCACGGTAAAGTCGTTTCATGCCTGCGACTCCTTGGCGATGGCTTCCAGGGCGATGCGCGCCTGCGCGGCGTCTTCAGCCAGACTCAGCGCCGCCACGCGCTCCTGTTGCAGCAATTTGGCCTGCTGCTCAAGCGCCTGCTGGGCCAGGTCGGCACGCCGACGTGCCAGTGAATTGGTCGAAATCATGCGGGCAAAACCAGTCAGAAAACTCAGGATGGTCGGCAGGCGTTTTTGATCCATGACCGGAGCTTCATGGACGGCCTGAAGGTAGTCGCCCTCGTCATAGCCGAATTGCCGCGCCTGGGTGCGGAAGAAGGCGTCATCGGGCGGCTTCAGGTGAAACTGGCCGATGAAGACATTGGCCAGATGGTGGCCCTCGATGATGATGGGCGAGGCACAGTCGGTCATGCCGTTCTTGCACTGGTACATGGTGAAGTCCTGCCCATCCTGCAGCTTGAGCGACAGTTCCGTATCGCTCTCGATGCAGCGGGCACAGGATGCCTGGTTGATGCGATGAAAGTCGGTGCAGGCGCGTTGCCAGCGCGCGGAAGCCAGCACCTTGCCTTCGATATTGATGATGGCGGCGGCCACGCCGATGGTCTCGCAAAAGCGTGAGAACAGTTGCTGCAATTCGTCAAGATCGACCAGATCTGCCAGTTGCAGCGACGAGATGTCATCGTTCAGTTCGGTACGGTAATCCGGGTGGGGATTGAATTCGTGATCCTCGATGGTTTCGATCAGCGAGGTGTTGTAGGGCGCCGGCTTGCCGGCTGCCTCGGCCATGGCGTTGATTTCCCGTTTCAGCTCCAGTACCCGCTGCTCACGGCCCTGGGCCAGCCGGTTGAAGCGCGCCATGTCGGCCATACGGTCCATCTCGCGCTCGGCATTCTTTAGGGCACTGATGTCGATAAAGGTGCCGACCAGGCCGCCGGGCGCGCCATCCGCACGGCGAAAACCGGAAACGAAGTACAACACGTCGTGCGGCTTGCCGTCGGCGAAGACGATCTGCGTTTCGCGCCTGACGCTGTCAGCGCTGGCGATGACCGCCTCGTCTTCGGCCTGGTAGGCGACGCGCTCGACCTCCGGCAGGTAGTCGAGATCGAGCACGCGCTTGCCGACCAAGCTGGCGCGCTCGACGCCGAAACACTCCGCGTAGGCGCGGTTGAAACCCAAAAAGCGGGTGTCGGCGCCCTTGTAGAAAACGGGATAGGGAATGGTGTCGACCAGAGCCTGCTGAAACAACAGTTGTTCGGCGCCAGCGCGCTCCGCCGCCACCGTAGCGGAAAGCATGGCTTCGGTGTGCATGTTGCGGCCGACGATCTCCACATTCATCGCCAGGAGCCGGGTCAGTTCGACGAACTGTTCCTGCTCGATCTCGCCCGGCATCCGCAGCAAGGCGACCTCCACCGCCCCCAACAGGTCGTCGTTGAGCAGGACCGGCGCCATCAACAAGGCTACCGGGCGGGCGCTGCCCAATCCGGAATGGATGGCGACGAAACGCTCGTCGTGCAGATCCAGAACCTGCAGCCGACAATCGAGGGCGCACTGCCCGAGCAAACCCTCGCCCAGCGCCAGTTGTGCGGGAGGATCGGTATGGCAGGCATAGCGCGCAACGAGATGCAGCTCCGTGTAATTGCCTTTTTCGAACAGATACAACACCCCTTGCAGCGCGTCGAACAGACGATGCGTCTCGGCGAAAAACCGCTGGCCGAGCTCCTCGACGCTCTTGGTCTGCTGCATGGCCATGGCCGCCGTCGCCAATTGCGTTTTGCGACCGGCGCTCGCCTCCTGCGCGGCGGCGAAAGCGCCCACCGCCGCCGCCGCCTCGGCCTGAGCCTGCTGGCTGCGCAACAGGCGGACAAACAACAATCCCATCAGCAGGACGGCGACACCCGCCGCCAAACCCAAACTCAAGCGTTCGCGCAAAGAAATGCTGCGCGCCAAGTCTTCCATCAGTACCAAGGTCCAATCCCCCTGGGGATCGTTCCAACGCACCTTGGCGCTGGCGACCGCGAAAGTCCTGCCTTCGAGCTCCCGCAGTCCGGTTTCGACGGACACCGGTAGCGGCAAGGGGTCTTTCTCGTTGAACATGTTGCCGAACTGTTTGATCTGGCGGATGGCGGCCAGCCGCTGGGGGCTGGGCTGGAGGGCGAGGCGACCGATCCACTCCGCGCGGCTGCTGGCGAAAACGACGCCCTGAGGCGAGTAGAGCAAGGCGATATCCGTCTTGTCGCGCAACAATTGATCGACCTTGAGCAGATTCGTACGCGCCACTACGGCGCCGATCGCGTCGGTGCCGTTGGTCGTTTCGCTGAACACGGGTGCGCTGAAATAGAGCGAGCGGTCGCCGCGCGCGATGCTGACGGCGGCATAGACGTTGTCCATGCCCTGCATTGCCATCTGGAAATAGGGACGAAACTTGAGATTCAGACCCGTCGAGGGCTTGCCGCTGTTGTCCCACGACGATGCGGCGATACCGTTCTCGGCCACCACAAACACGCCTTCGGCATCGTAGGAGCGCGCGATGCTTTCCAGGATGGGCAAGACCTTCGCGTTGTTGGCCGGCAGCTTGCCGAGGGCTTCGCGCTTGATGTCGGGATCGATCAGGCCGAGTACGGCCATGGCCCCCATCAGATTGCCGTTGAGCGTTTGCGACATGATTTCGACGCCACGTCGCTCCGCCTCGGTTTGCAGATGATCGAGACGCTCGTACTGGCGCAGGTCGAGGACCAGCTTGCCGACCAGCAGGGCTGCCGCCAGGGCGAGGCCCAAGACCAAAATCCAGCCCAGCCAGACGCGTCGATTCAGATAAGCCACGATGCGGTTCATGCGGATGCCTCGATGCCGGCCGTTTGCATGGCCGTCTTCAGTATCTCCAGCGCCGCCTCGAAATCGTAGCCTTTGACGGCGGCGTCGATGGCGCGGTAATGATTGGGCAGAGTGGCGTCGAGCAGATCGGCATGGTCATCCAACGCCGCGCCCGCCTCGGCATCGTTGTCCGCGAGCAGCGCGGCCAGGCGCGCGCAGACTTCCCGCAGTTTTTCCGCATCCACGACCACCACCGCCGCCTCCTTCTTCTTCGCCGGCACGTGCACCTTGATCCCCGCCATGAGCGGAGAACTCGGCGCTGGCGGAGCGCCGAGTTCCCCCAGCGCCTGCTTCGGCTTGATCCAGCGCCGCAGCGCGGCCCACAGCTCGTCGGGCTGGATCGGTTTGGTGACGAAATCAACCATGCCGACGGTCATGCACTTGTCCCGGTCCTGTTGCATGGCGTTAGCCGTCATGGCGACGATGGGCAGCGCGTCGAACGCCGGATGCTGCCTGATTTCGACTGTGGCCGTCACGCCGTCCATCACCGGCATCTGCATGTCCATCAGCACGATGTCCCAGGGCGCGCCCGGATTGCGCACGACCTTGTCGACGGCGATTTGTCCGTTGTCGGCAATCTCGACGAAGAAACCGGCATCGCGCAAGATCTCGCCGGCGACCTCCTGGTTGAGATCGTTGTCTTCCACCAGCAGGATGCGCGCGCCCTTGATGGCGGCCATCTGTTCGAGCAACAGCGACGGGGCGTCGCCGGCGCTGCGTTCGGCGACCTGCGCGGACCCGAGCACGCGCATCGCGGTATCGAACAACAGCGAGGCGCCGACCGGCTTGACGAGCACATCCTCGATGCCGACGGCCTCGGTCTGCGTCAGCAACTCCTCGCGGCCATGGGCGGTGACCATGACCAGATGCGGCGCCGGATGCAAGCCGAGCGCATTGATCCGTTGCGCCGTTTCGATGCCGTCCATGCCCGGCATGCGCCAATCGAGAAACACGATCTCGTAGGCCTCGGGCGTGCCCGCGCGCTGGCGCAACAACTCCAGGGCGGCCGCGCCGGAAGCGGCTTCGTCGACCTGGAAGGTCATGGTTGTCAGCAGGTCGGCGAGGACGACGCGAGCGCTTTCGTTGTCGTCCACGGCCAGGACATGGCGGCCGCGCAGATCGGGCTCCGGCACCAGGTCGCGCGCCCGCGTGGCGCCGATGCCGAGCCGGGCGGTAAACCAGAAAGTGCTGCCCTTGCCGGGCTCGCTCTCGACGCCGACCGTGCCGCCCATCAGCTCGGCGAGTTTCTTGGCAATCGACAGCCCCAGCCCGGTGCCGCCGTACTTGCGCGTGGTCGAAGTGTCGGCCTGCTGAAAGGACTGGAACAGCCGCCCCCGCTGCTCCTCGGTCAGGCCGATACCGGTATCGCGCACGGCACAGTAGAGCAGGATGTCGTGGTCGGTACGATCCTCGACATTCATGACGATATCGACCTCGCCCACGTCGGTGAACTTCACGGCATTGTTGGCGTAGTTGATCAGCACCTGCCCCATGCGCAGGCTATCGCCGACCAGGTGGCGCGGCACGTCAGGCGCGATGTCGAACACCAGTTCGAGCCCCTTGGCGGCGGTCTTCTCGCCGACCAGATTGGCGACGTTGTCGAGCAGTTTGTCGAGCTCGAAATCGACATGCTCGACATTCAGCTTGCCGGCCTCGATCTTCGAGAAATCGAGGATGTCGTTGATGATGCCCAGCAGATGCTGGCCGCTGCCCTGGATTTTCTTGACGTAATCGCGCTGGCGCGGCGTCATGTCGGTCTTGAGCGCCAGGTGGGCCATGCCGATGATCGCGTTCATCGGCGTGCGGATCTCGTGGCTCATGTTGGCGAGGAAATCGCTCTTGGTTTTGGCGGCGTCCTCGGCGAGTTCCTTGGCGCGCGCCAAGGCTGCATTGGTAGCCCGCGCTTCCGTGACATCGTCGAGCATCCAGACCGTTCCACGCGTCAGATCGCTCTGATCGATAGCGCTACCGCTGAGCCGGCACCAGAATCTCGATCCGTCCTTGCGGACCAACTCCTGCTCGCGCAGGTCTGTCTTGCCCTGCGACAGGCGCTCATAGACCTGCTGACCGCCGGCCAGGTAGCCCTCCTCGTCGGGGTACAAAACCCGCGCCGGCTGACCGACCAACGCTCCCGGCGCGTAGCCGAACAGACGCTCCAGCGCGCTATTGCAACGTACGACGATTCGGTTCTGGATAAACGCGATGCCAAGCGTCGCCGCCTCGAAAATGGCGTCCTGTTCCGCATTGGCCAGGCGCATGGCCTCCTCGCCCTGCTTGCGCTCGGTAATGTCCTCGACAATCCAGATCGACGCGCGCTCAAGACCTTGCAGCTTGACCCCCTTGGCAGCGATCATCGCGTCGAATACCGTACCGTTGCCGCGTACCTGTTGCCATTCTTCCTGGATGCCTTCTCCGGCGCCCAGCCTGGGACCGACCAGGGCGCCGAACGCGCGATAACTGTCCATCGAGACATACAGCTTGGCGGCATCCAACCCCTTGAACGCATCTGTAGAAATGCCGTAGAGCCTCGCCATCGCCGGGTTGGCGCGCTGGACGATGCCGGCCGCCGTGTAAAAAATCCCCATCGGCGCATTGTCGAAGATGGCATCCTGCTGTGCCAGCAGCGACTGGATTTCGCCCTGCTTTGCTTCCAGCGCTTCCGCCTGCTCTTTCGATGCCGCCAGCAGGCGCAGGGTACGCTCGTTGCGGGCCAGAATCTCCATGCACAGGGCCAGCATGGGCAGCAGGGTGTCGATCAGGGCGCGGCGATCTTCGTCGAGCGTCTTCAAAGTGGCCAGTTCGACGACGCCGAGCAGGATGCCGTTGTTCATGACGGGCAGCAGCAGAATTTCCGCCGGCTCGACCTCCACAAGCGTCGAACCGATGCTCAGGTAACCCGGCGTGGGATGCGCGAGGCTAATGGGCTGGCATTCGAGGGCGCATTGGCCGGCCAGTCCTTCGCCATATCGAATCTCTGTGTCCAGCGCGTCACCCGACCGCGCATAGCCGCCACACAGAACCAGTTGTTGTTGATTGTTGTCGGCGCGATAGACACTGCCCTGGCCCAGATGAATGCGCTCGGCCAGTCCGGACAACAGGATCTGGCCGAGTTCGGCAAAACTGGTGGCGGTCTGCAGCTTGGGGGACAGTTCCGCTACCGCCGAGGCGCGGGACATCTGAACCGCCAGTTCAAGGTTGGATGCCTCCAGATCTGCGAAAACCCTGTGCAGGGGCTGGCCGACGTCGCGGTGAATACGCCGCGACATGACGACGCCGAGAACGATGACAACGCCCAGCAACACCAGCAATACGACGACCAGGCGGCTCGACCAGGGCGAGAAATCGCTGGCCGGCGCCAGCGTGGCAATCCGGAACTCCTGATTGCGGAAGGATAGGCGATGCAGGGCGACAAACCAGTCCTCGCTCTTGGCGGCGGCGCTCGCGGCCACCAGAGTCTGTTGTTGGCCGCCGCTCATCAGCTCAAGACCCGCCGCCAGGACGGTCAGACCGATCTTGCCGGGCTCTTGCAGTACGGCCTTCTTCAGGGCTTCATCGTTGTCGAAACCGGCCTGGCGCGGCAAGCCGAGAACCTTGCCTTCGCCCGTCAGCAGCGCGACCTGGCCGTGTTCTCCATACTTGAGCTGGGTGGTGAAGCGCGAAATGTCGGTCAGCAGCACGTCGAAGGCAGCGACAAACTGCTGGCCGGTTTTCTTGTCCGTCCAGCGGATCGAGGCGGTGACGCCGGGATCCTGCGTCGACTGGAAAACATAAGGCGCCGTCCAGTGGATCTGGTTTTCCGGCGTTGCCATCGCGCCGCTGAACCACGGGCGCTTGCGCGGGTCGTAGTCCTGCTCCTTCCATTCGTCGCCAGAGGGGGTCTGGGCATCCTTCCACAGCAACCAATGCTGCTGTTTGCCCTTTTTCGGCACATCGGTGAGGCGATTCTTCCAGCCGTCCGGGGTCTTCAGCAGCAGGATCTCGCGTCCATCGTTCGTCGCCAGATGGATGCTGCTGACAATGCTGTGCTGCTGGACGACCGGAATATGCAGGCGGTTAAATCCGGCCGGATCGTCGAGGCTGGCGAGACCGTTCCGGCTCCAGTCCTGCGTAGTCAGCAGCGCGCGCTCGGTCGAACCGGCCAGGCTCTCGACTTTGGCCATCACGCGCTCGGCGGCATCCTGCTGGCGGGCCTTGGCGCTGCCCTCGGCAAGGGGGCGAGCCTGCAGGAAATAGAAACTGATGGCGACCGCCAGCGCCGAAGCGATCATGGTCAGCGGTCCCAACCAGCCGAGGCGGGCCAGCAGTTGGCCGATGCGCGAAGCATCGACGACATGGCGATCGGTCGTGGCACCGCGATGGCATTGATTCCGGACCATTCAATCGCTCCCGGTCAGTTCCCTGCTGTTGGCAGGCCGTCTTTCTGTTATTGGGGGTTTTGTCCCGCGATCGCTTCGAGCTGTTTGGCCTTGGCGGCCATGTCGTCGTCGGAATCGGCAAAGCGTGCGGCAATCGCCTTGAATTCGCCCTGCAGTTCGACAAAGACATCAACCATGTCCGGATCGAAATGCGTGCCCTTACCTTCGACGATGATGCCCACGGCCTTCTCGTGCGGCATGCCTTCTTTGTACACGCGCCGACTGATCAGCGCGTCATACACATCGGCCACCGCCATCAGGCGTGCCGAGATCGGAATATCGTCGCCGCCGATGCCCTCCGGATAGCCGCTGCCATCCCATTTTTCCTGATGGTAATAGGCGATCTCCTTGGCGAATTTCAGGAACTCGACGTTCATACCCAACTGGTTCTCGGCGTGCTGGATGGCGTCGCGCCCGAGCGTGGTGTGACCCTTCATGATCTCGAATTCCTCGGGCGTGAAGCGGCCCGGCTTCAGCAGGATGCGGTCGGGGATGCCGACCTTGCCGATATCGTGCAGCGGCGCCGACTTGAACAGCGTCGCGATCATCTCTTCGGTAAGGAAGTGGCGGAAGCGCGGATGCTCCTTGAGCCGCTCGGCCAGCGCCTTGAGGTAATACTGCGTGCGGCGGATGTGGTTGCCGGTATCGCTGTCGCGCGTTTCCGCCAGGGACGCCATCGCCAGGATGGTCACATCCTGAATCGCCGCCAACTCGCGCGTGCGCTTCTCCACCTCGGTTTCGAGGTAGGTATTTTGGTCCTTGAGGAAATCGGCGGCAGCCTTGACCTGCAACTGGGTGGCGACGCGCGCCAGCACGATGGGCGGATTCACCGGCTTGGTGATGAAATCGACCGCGCCGAGTTCGAGCCCCTTTTTCTCGTCGTCGGTCGCCGTCATCGCCGTCAGAAAGATGATGGGAATATGGCGCGTCGCGGGATCGGCCTTGAGGATCTGGCAGACCTCGTAGCCGGACAGTCCCGGCATCATGATGTCGAGCAGGATCAGGTCGGGTTGCGGATGGCTCTGCACGATCTTCAGCGCCTTTTCGCCGTTGTTGGCGACCTTGACCTTGTACAGATCCTTGAGCAGGCCGGACATCAGCGACAGATTGTCCGGCGTATCGTCGACCACGAGCACCGTGGCCTTGGCGGTGAAATCGAGTGCGTCCATCGCTTGGCTCCCTGATTATTTTACCGCCAGCATTCTAGCCGTTCGCCGTACCGCCAGCGCCGACTTTCTGCGCCGCAGCGCCTCAGCGCGTCTTGGCCTGCTGGCTGGCCTTGCGCTCCACAGCGAACACTGCCGCCTCGACGCGCGACGTAAGATTGAGCTTGGCGAGGATGTGGCGCACATGCAGTTTGACTGTGTCGTGGCTGATATCGAGTGCACGCGCAATCGCCTTGTTCGACAGCCCCTGCGCCAGGTAATCGAGGATTTCGCGCTCGCGCGCCGTCAATTGCTGTAAAGCATCGACCTTGGGCGGCTGCGATCCGCCCTGCAGCAGGTGCACCAGTTTCAGCGTCATTGCCGGCGCCACCACCGTTTCGCCGCGCACCGCACGCTGCACGGCGTCGACGACATCGTCCGGCTCCATGTCCTTGAGCAGGTAGCCCTGAGCACCGGCGCTCATCGCACTGGCCAGATCGTCTTCGTCGTCGCTCACGGTCAGCACCAGCACCGGCCCGCGCCAGCCTTCGTTGCGCATCTGCCGCAGCAGCGCCAGCCCGCCATGCGGCGGCATGTTGAGGTCGGTAATGACCACGTCGGGTGCGCTGACCTTCAGCAACTCCATAGCTTCGACGCCATTGCCGGCAATACCGGCAACGCTGATCGCGCCACGCTGTTCGAGCAACTCCGCCAGTCCCTTGCGAAACAGGGTGTGATCATCGACCAGTAAAACCCGAATTCGGCTTACATCGTTCATGCGGCAGTCCTGTTGTGATTGGTCGGTCCGATGGCCGGAAAGGTCAGGCGCACGCGGAAACCGCCGGCCGGAAGATTGGCGACCTCGACCCGCCCGCCGATCAGGCGCGCACGTTCGCGCATGATCGACAAACCGAAATGGTCGCGCAAGTGCGGATGTTCCTCGAAACCGCCGGTACGGTTGGCAATGGCGAAGAAGCCCTGTCCGCCGCAACCGTTGTCGTCGACGGTCACGACATAGTGGTCGCCTGCGCCTTCAAGCAGCAGCGACGCCTGCGTTGCCCCCGAGTGGCGTCCGACATTGGCGAGCGCCTCTTGCACGATGAAAAACACCTGAGCTTCCTGATCCACGCTCAGCCGCAAGTCGGCGACGCGGTTGCGGTATTCGAGCGCGATGCCGGTACGATCCTTGAAACCGTCGGCCAAACGGATCAGCGCCTGTTGCAAGCCCAGCGGATCCATGCGATTGCGGAACTGCGACAACAGTTCGCGCAACTGGCTATACGCCTCGTCGAGCGCCTGACTCACATCGCCCGCATATTTGCCGGCAGCCTCGCCGCCATCCTGCGCCTTGTCGCGCAAGGCGTCCTGCAACAGCGCCATGCGCATCTTCATGTAAGCCAGCGTCTGTGCAAGCGAATCGTGCACCTCGGCGGCCATCATCTGCCGCTCGTTCATCAGCGTGATGCGCAGGTTCTCGCGTTTGAGGCGGGCGTTTTCCAGCGCCATGCCCAGGTGTTCGCTGATTGAGCGAAACAGCAAGGCCACCTCTTCCGGCAGTTCGAAACGCTCCGGCAGAAACAGGTTGTAGGTGCCCTGCAACTGCCCGCCGTGCTGCAAGGGGACGACGACCATGGCCTGGCAGTCGTGATCGAAATAGGGATGATGCGTACGCAGCGCACAGTCGTGCAGATCAATCTCGTAACGCGAGCGATTGTCGGCAATGGCGTTGCCGCACTGGCCGCAATCGATAGGGACTAGGCGTTCGTGTTCGACCACTTCGGGCGGCAGGCCGCGCGCCGCCACCAGTCGCAGGTGCTTGCCATCCGCCGTCACGACGCGCACGGCACCGGCATTCGCCTTCGTCAGGCGCAACATGGTGCCAAGAAAACGACCGAGCAACTCTTCGACATCGTCCTCGTCGGCAAGGCTCGCCGAGACGGCGGAAAAGATATCGAGCGCAAGCAGGCGCGAATGTTCGTCGGTATCCACTTCCGGCACGGTGGTCCGGAGCGTGGCGGGGGCTATCATCAAACCGGCTCCTCTACTGTCGCCGCCATTTGCCACAGGGGACACGGCAGTCGTTATCGTGGCTTATTCTACCGCTTCAAGTCGGCCGAAACGCGCTTGCCAGCGGGGTTTACAGCGGCAAAGGCCACTCTCCCGACAAGGTTTTCTCGGCCCACAACAGCGCACTGATCGTCTTGCCATCGGTGATTTCGCCATCGCGCACAGCGAGCAGTGCGTCGGGCAGCGAGAGTTCGGACACTTCAAGGATCTCGCCGTGATCGAGTGCGGCGCCGATAAAACTCAGCCCCTGCGCCCAGAAGATTTCGATGCGCTCGTCGGCATAACCGATGGCCGGGTGCATGGTGCCCAGGTGGCGCCACAGCTTGGCCTTGTAACCGGTCTCTTCGCGCAACTCGCGCCGTGCGGTATCGAGGATATGTTCTCCCGGATCAATTTTACCCGCCGGCATTTCGAGGCAGACGCGCCGCAAGGGATAGCGAAACTGCCGCTCGAACAGCAGCTTGCCGTTGTCGAGTACGGCGATGACAACCACCGCACCAGGATGACGGATGTATTCTCGCGTCGACTCGTGGCCATCGGGCAGGCGCACTTGGTCGGAATAAACCTTGAGCAGGCGGCCGTCGAACACCTGTTCGCTCGCCAGCGTTTCCTCAATGAAGTTCGTATCGTCCATGTCAGTCATAGGGTTTTGATTTGACTTGAACTTTACCAGAACGATGCCATCTCATTCGAACAATAACCATAGTTTTCATCCCCACAGAGGAGCGCGTCATGTCATTCATTCCCGGCTTCGATGGCGATGGCGTCGTCACCGTCAACCGCGTCATTCTTAAGTCCCAGTACAGCGTCGACGATCTCGAGGAGCGCGTCGCGCTGCTTTGCGAAAACGTCAAGACTTACCATTCCGAGACCGGCTTCGTCGGCGGTATGGTGATACTGAACAGCGGCATGGTGTCGAACGAGGGCAGCAGCATCGGGCAGGCGGTCGCGAGCCCAATGAAGGAGCGCGAAGCGCTGATCGTAACTTTCTGGCGCACGTTCGAGGAACACGAAGCATCGCATCGCAGCGAAACATTTCAGCCACTGTTCCGGCAAGTGCTCGAACTATGCGAAAACGGCAACGAGGAAATCGCCTATCGCATGCTGTGGTCGGGCAAGGCATACTCGCCCGAGGAAGCAAGGGAAGCGCGCGCAGCAAAGGAACGCTATCGGCTGGCGGCCTGAAGGGGAACACGCCGATGCACGCGGGCTAGACGCGAGCACGGCCCTTGGACAAGAGGGCGGGAATGGCCTCGAAAAAACGCGTCAGGCTTGTCAACGCTTGCCCAACCCAGCCCCAATGCGCACCCGCCGCTACATCGGGCATGCGGATGCCGGCGCTGACGACGCGATTGCGGCCGCTATGCTTGGCTTGGTACAGGGCTTTGTCGGCCGCCGCGATCAACATGGAGGACTGGAGGCCGGGAGCGGCGCTACCCGGCTCAGGCATCAGCATGGCAAGGCCGATGGAAATCGTCACCGGGACACGCTCGCCATTGGCCGCTGCGAAACCATATTCCGCCACCGCTGCGCGGATACGCTCGGCGACTTCCAGGGCGTGCGCGCCGTTGGTGTCGGGCAACAGGGCAACAAACTCCTCGCCGCCATAGCGGGCAATTGTGTCGCTAGGGCGCAACTGGGACTGGATCACGCCGGCGACACCACGCAGGACATCGTCGCCGCTTTGGTGACCGTAGGTATCGTTGATGCGCTTGAATTTGTCGATGTCGAGAAACATGCAGGCCAGCGGCTGGCGATGGCGCCGCGCTTGACTGATTTCGATCAGGCTCCGGTGTTCGAAGTAGCGCCGATTCTGCACACCGGTTAAGCCATCAGTCAGACCAATCCGCTTCAAACGCTCCTGCGTCAGTGCGCTCTCCAGACAAATCGCCGCAATGGCCGACAGGCGATCTAGGAAATCGGTGCCGATCTGCGTATCGTAGCGGGCAGCAAGCGCACTACCGAGATTGAAACTGCCGATCAGCTCACCCTGACGCATCAACGGCAACAGGGCGACGGAGGCAATTGCACCCGACGGCGCGTTGAAAAGACCGCCATGGCACGCCGCGTCGTAGGCGCACAGGCATGCCGCCGGATTATTTCCGAACAGCACTGTCAGCGTTTCCGGCGCCGCCAACAGCTTCAAACCAGCAAGCGTTTCGCCCAAGTCTTCCGCTTCGAGGATGCGCGCGGCCTCGTATTCCGGATCGACCAACGCCAACGTAACGTACTCGATGCCAAACGCCTGTTGATATTCGACCAGCAGCAACTGCATCAATTCGGCGAGTGAGCGCGCGCCGATGAGCCGACGCTCCAACCAGTCGAAACGCCGCATCTTTTCTTCGTTATGCCGCGCTTCGAGCAAGAGCGACTCCAGTTGTCGGCGCAACGAAGAGTTTTCAAATTGCAAGCGGGTATGCATGATCGATCTATCGGCCGGGCGGGGGCGAACTTGAGGCGCCGAGGAATACGGCAAACTCGGCCGCCGGCATGGGGCGGGCAAAATGATAGCCCTGCGCTTCTTCGCAGCCCTGTCGGTGCAATTCCGCCGCCGTAGCGGCATCCTCGACCCCCTCGGCGATGGTGCGCAAATTCAACCCTTGGGCCAGCCGGATGACAGCCTGGACGATGGCGGCATCCTCGGCATCCTTGGCCAGTTCGCGCACGAAGGATTGGTCGATTTTCAGCTTGTCGACATTGAAGCGCCGCAAGTAGGCCAGGCTCGAATAGCCCGTGCCGAAATCGTCGATGGAAAGTTTGACGCCCAGCGTCTTGAGCCGCTGCACGGTGGTCAATACGCTGTCCGTATCATGGATCAGGATTGACTCGGTCAGCTCCAACTCCAGCATGCCCGGGGCGATACGAAACTCGTTGAGGGCACGCAGCACAGTGTTTTCCAGATCGCCGCGCTTGAATTGCACCGCCGAGAGGTTCACCGCTACCAACATGGGCGGCAGGCCGGCGGCGCACCATGCGGCCATCTGCCGACAAGCTTCGCGGATCACCCACTCGCCGATAGGCAAAATCAGGCCGCTATCTTCGGCCACGGGGATGAAACGGTTAGGCGGCACCATCCCCAGTTCTGGGTGCTGCCAGCGAATCAGGGCTTCGGCACCGGTCACAGCGCGGGTGGTCAGGTCGATCTGCGGCTGGTAATGCAGGACGAACTCATTCTGCTCCAAGGCTCGATGCAAACCATTGCGCACGCGCAGATACTCGGAGGCGTCGAGGTTCATCTGTTCGGTGAAGAAACGGTAAGCATTGCGACCGGCCGCCTTGGCCTGGTACATCGCCGTGTCGGCCTTGGTCAGCAGGGTGTCGAAACTCTCGCTGTCGTCAGGATACAAGGCAATACCGATCGACACTGAGGTAGTCAATTCGTGACCGTCGATGTGAAAGGGAGCAGCCAGCCGGCTCAGCATTTTGTCGGCTACGGAGACGACATCGTCGGCATGCCAGATTTCGGTCAGCACGATGATGAATTCGTCGCCACCTTTGCGGCTGACGGTATCGGTGTCGCGCACGCACCCCAACAAGCGCTCGGCCACGGCTTTCAACAGCCCATCGCCAACCTGATGCCCCAAGGAATCGTTGATGGTCTTGAAGTTGTCGAGATCGAGAAACAGGAATGCCAGTTTGCCGCGCGATCGGTCGGCGTAAGCGACGGCATGTAGGAGACGATCCTGGGCCAGCAATTGATTCGGCAAACCGGTAAGCACGTCATGGTAGGCTAGAAACTCGACACGCTGTTCGGCGGCCTTACGCGATGAAATATCCTCGAAGACTTGGATGAAGTATTGCGCTACGCCATCGGCATCGCGCACCAGCGATACCGTTAGATTGATCCAGACCGTCCGTTGGTCTGTGCGAATGTAGCGCTTTTCGAGCGTATAGGTATCGATTTCGCCGGCCAACAAAGCCTGCCGGCTGGCGAGATCGCTGTCACGAAACTCCGGCAGCGCCAGCCCTTCGAGGTTGCGTCCCACCAATTCGGCGGCGGCAACGCCAAATATCTCGCATAAACGACGATTTGCCAGGCGGCAATTGCCATCGAGCCCAATGTGGGCAATTCCCACGGCGGCTTGGTCGAAGGTGGCGCGCAAGAGGTCGGCAACGACCTGCAACTCGCGGCGGTGTGCCTCCTGTTGGTCGAGCAGCCGGTTGAAGGTTTCGCATACGACGCCGATTTCATCGTCGTTGAAAACCCGTGCTCGCCGGCCCTGGTCGCCGGTGTTGAGTTCGTCGATCACCTCGTCCAGATGCTGGATCGGTTGCAGGATAGTCTTGCGGAACAAGTACGAGGCGATCAGCGCCAGAATCGAAATCACCGCAGTGAACACCGCGAATGCAAGGAGCATGAGTTCCTTGGTGCGCGCGACACTGTTCTGGAGCTCGGCTTCGGAATACTTGATGACTTCGCGCAGCAAGGTTTGCAACTGGACCGTCTTACGGAAGAACTGCGATTCCAGCAGATCCACAGGATCGGCCACCTTGCTCGTCTCCGGAACAACGACACGTTCGCTCACGGTACGATCCATCAATGGCGGCATGTCGGCCAGTACGGCCGCCGAACGCTCGACCAGATCGCGTGCGCGCATGGATTCGATATTTGCATCCCCGACGATTGCCGAAACCCGTTCGAAATGCGCCTGCCATTGCTGGATCGCGCGCGGTCCAGCCTGGATCAGCACTTCATTGGTGAGTTGCACCAGCTCCATACCTTCGTTGGAGATGCGGTCGAGAGTCTCTTTCTGCTGTACCGCCTCGGTGATTTGCAGTTGCAGATAGCCGAAGGAAAACACAGCTGCCAGGATCACCAGCGCACCAATCAGCAGCGTCAGGTGAAAAGTGCTGTTGATCTTCATCGCGAGAACACCGTGACGGCGGCTGGCCGTACTGCCCGCAACGGCCCCGGCACGATAAAGTTGGCGTAGTTGGGCACACTCCCCCCCGCTGCCGCGCCGCCGCGCCGGACCAGCCAGACCGCCTCGCCGTCGAGCGCAGTCATGAGTTCCTGCGGGAAGTCGACCGATAGACGCATGTGCGGCCACAGGGCTGAGACATAGCTCAAGTCGAGCTTGAAGCGCGTAGCGATATAGCGCCGGGCTTCCTCGGGATGCGCCAGCACCCACTCTTCGGCGAGCAGCAAGCCGGCAAACAGTTTCCTGATCGCGCTTTCCCTGGCGCTGATCACTTCGCTCCGGGAAACCAGCAACAGAAACTGATCGTAACTGTCGCCGGGAAAGGTAATGGCGTTCTGGCCGAGCCGCTTCTCGATGGTCTGCACATGAGGCTGCCAGGTGATCGCCGCATCGATCTTGCCGTTTGCGATAGCATCCGCCAGTGCCTTTGGATCGAGGCTGACACTGGTGATATTGCGTGTCGTCAAACCTTGTAAGGCCAGAAATACGTGCAAGGAATATTCAGCCCCTGAGGGCACGGTCAGGCCGACGCGCTTGCCTTTCAGGTCGGCGGGCAACTTGATGCCGCTGTCGCGACGCGCGACGACAGCCTTGTTGCGGTAATGGCTGATATTGCCGAGGATGCGCAGCCCTTGATCCCGCAAGCTAACCGTGGCGAAAACGAATTCGGACGCAGTCGCGACATCCACCTGCCCTGCATCCAATGCCTCCATTGCCGTTTTACCGGAGGCAAAGCCTTTGAGATCGACATTCAGTCCGACCTTGTTGAAAAGACCTTTGTCCTGCGCAATCCACACCAGGGCGCCGACATCGCCTTCGTAGGCGCCCAGTCGCAAATATTCGACAACGGGTGCAGTACCCATCGCTCCGGCCCGACTGGACAGCAACCAGAACAAGACCAGAAACAGAATATTCAACGGATGACGGCCAAGAGCCACGACAGCGGACATGTTGCTCCCACGAAGAGACGCCTGCTGCTCAATCTATCACGAACCAGCGCTTCGTACCGCTACGTCAACTCCCACCTAAAGTACGAAAACACCGTGCCGCAGGCGCCGACTTTCGCTTTACAGCGAGCGCAGCAAGGCGTAGGTGCACAAAGACATCAATGTGTCGGGGAACACGCCGAACAGAGCGACTGCTGCACCATTCAGCGACAGCAGGAAACGCATGTCTGGACGCGCGACAATGGGAGCGGTGTCGACCGGTGCGTCGAAGTACATCAGCTTGACGACGCGCAGGTAATAAAAGGCACCGATCAACGAGAACATCACGGCAAAGATGGCGACATAGAGATGCCCGGCATCGACAGCGGCAAGCAGTACAGAAAACTTGGCGAAGAAACCGACGAAGAAGGGTACGCCGGCCATGGAGAACATGAGCGCCATCATCACAGCGGCGAACCATGGGCTACGCCGGTTCAGGCCCTTGAAATCGTCGAGGTGTTCGGCCTCAAAACCCGCGCGCGACATCAGCAAGATCATGCCAAACGAACCCAGCGACATGATCACATAGGCGACTGCGTAATACATCGCCGAACTGTAGGCGTTCAAGGCGTAGTGGCGATCAGGACCGACCACGCCGCTCATTAGGCCAAGCAACATGAAGCCCATGTGGGAGATCGCAGAATAAGCCAGCATGCGCTTGAGGTTGGTCTGAGCGATGGCGGCCAGGTTGCCGATAGCGATGGAGAGTAGCGCGAGCAGCATCAGCATCGGCTGCCAGTGTTCGGCGAGTTCGAACAGGCCATACACCAGCATGCGCATCGCTATGGCGAAAGCGGCAAGCTTGGGCGCTGAAGCGATCAACAGCGTGATCGGCGTCGGCGCACCGTGATAGACGTCGGGCACCCACATATGGAAGGGCACGGCGCCGAGCTTGAAGGCAATGCCGGAAACAATGAAGACGAGCCCGAAGACCAGGACGGTCTTGTTGGCAACGCCGAGATGCAGCGCTTGGGCCACGCCACCAATTTCCAACGTGCCTGTGGCGCCATACACCATCGACATGCCGTAAAGCAGTAGGCCGGAAGCCAAGGCACCGAGCACAAAGTACTTCATCGCCGCCTCGGTAGCACGCGGGCTGTCGCGATCGATGGCCACCAGGGCATACAGGGAAAGCGACAAAAGTTCGAGGCCGAGATAGATGGCGAGGAAGTGTGCGGCCGAGATCATCACCATCATGCCCAGCGTCGCAAACAGCACCAGCAAGTAGTACTCGCCCTTGTCGAGATCGCGCGCCACCAGATAGTCGCGGCTATAAATCACCGCGATGATCACGGCGAAGTAGACCAGCAGCTTGAGGAAGTCCGCCAGCAAGTCATCGACGAACATGTTGCTGAAGGTCAGCACCACTTGGCCGTCCATGGTCTGATAGGTAATCAGCGCGCAGCCGGCCAGGGCGATCAGAGTCAACGCGGCGGTGATCCAGCGCTGGGCTCGGCCGAGGAAGACATCCACCAGCAAGATGATGCAGGCCATCACCAGCAGGAAAATCTCCGGCATGGCCGGATAGAGATCGGGCGTGATGAAATTCTTGAGCATCGCTTCTCTCGTCGCCGGTTACAGCTTGCTCGCAGCTACGTGCTTGAGCAGGTTGTCCACCGAAGCATGCATCACTTCGGTGAAGGGATATGGATAAACGCCCATGGCCAGCACGCATAGCGCCAGCAGGGCAAGGAAGAGAAATTCGCGGTGGTTGATATCGGTGAGTTCTGCGACATGGCTGTTGGCCACCGCGCCGAACACTACACGCTTATACATCCACAGGGTATAGGCAGCACCGAGCACCAGCGTGGTCGCCGCAAGGAAGCCAATCCAGAAGTTGTACTTGACCGCGCCGAGCACCACCATGAACTCGCCGACGAAACCGGAGGTCGCCGGCAGACCCGAGTTCGCCATGGCGAACAACATGAAGAAGGCGGCAAATTTCGGCATGGTATTGACTACACCGCCATAGTCGGCAATCTGGCGCGAATGCATGCGGTCGTACATCACCCCGACGCAGAGGAACATCGCGGCGGAGACGAAGCCATGGGAAATCATCTGCACCAGTGCGCCTTCAATGCCCAACTGGTTGAAGATGAAGAAACCAAGAGTAACGAAGCCCATGTGCGAGATCGACGAATAGGCAATCAGCTTCTTCATGTCGGCCTGCACCAGGGCGACGAAACCAATGTAGATCACGGCGATCAACGACAGCGTGATCATCAGCGGTGCGAGGTAGTGGCTGGCGTCGGGCGCGATCGGCAAGGAGAACCGCAAGAAACCGTAAGCACCAAGTTTAAGCATGATGGCCGCCAGCACCACGGAACCGCCTGTGGGCGCCTCGACGTGGGCATCCGGCAACCAAGTATGCACCGGCCACATCGGCACCTTGACGGCGAAAGCGACCAGGAAGGCGATGAAGATGAGGATCTGCGGCAGCATGCCGATACGCAACTGGTGCCATTCGAGCAAATTGAAGCTGCCACCCGAGGCCAGGAATAAATAGATCAACGCAATCAGCATCAATAGCGAGCCGAGCAGCGTGTAAAGGAAAAACTTGAACGCCGCATAGACGCGGTTCGGGCCACCCCAGATGCCGATGATGATGTACATCGGTATCAGCGAAGCCTCGAAGAATACATAGAACAGCACCGCGTCGAGCGCACAGAAGATGCCATTCATCAGGCCCGACATGATGAGGAAAGCGCCCATGTACTGCGCAACCTTGTCCTCAATCACCTCCCAGCCGGCGATGACGACAATAATGGTGACAAAACTGTTGAGCAGGATGAAGAGCATTGAAATGCCATCGACGCCAAGAAAATACTCGACGTTGAAGCGGGGAATCCACGCGCGCTGTTCGACGAATTGCATGCCCGCCTGCGCAGTGTCGAAGTTCATGTAGAGCGGCAGCGTGATGGCAAAGCCGGCAAAGGCAACCAGCAATGCCGCCCAGCGGGCAAGGTTCTTCCGGTCCCCGGCGGCGAAAACGACAAACGCGCCAAAAATAGGGATCCAGATCGTGAGACTTAATAGGGAACTCATCTCATGCATCCGTCAGGCTCGGTTCATCCATAAGGTCAGCAGCACGAAAACGCCGATGATCATGGAGAACGCGTATTGGTAGATGTGGCCGGACTGGATCAGGCGCACGACACTGGCGAAGCGGCCGATCAGGCGCGCGGAACCATTCACCGCGATGCCGTCGATCAGCATCTCGTCACCGGTTTTCCACAGGCCGCGACCGAGACCGCGTGCGCCACCCGCGAAGAACCAATCGTTGAAGCGGTCGAAGCCGTATTTTTCTTCGAGTATCGTCGCCAGCACGCCCGACTTGGCCTTGATTACTGCGGGCAGGTCCGGACGCACGATGTAGAGGAACCATGCCGTCGCAGCGCCGGAAATCGCCAGCCAGAACGGCAGGGTCGTGACGCCATGCAGCATCATGCCTAGCACGCCGTGGAATTCCTCTTTCATGTGCGCCAGTCCATGATGTTCATGCCCGATGTAAATGGCGTCGCCGAACCAGTTGCCATAGAGAAAGGAACCAATCAGCCAGCCTGCTGCAATGGCTGGAATCGACAGCAGGATCAGCGGCACTGTCACCACCTTGGGCGACTCGTGCGGTTCATGAACACCGTGATGACCGTGGTCGTCGTGGTGTGCATCGTGACCATGGGCATCATGGGCCGTCTCGCGGAAGCGCTCCTTACCATGGAAGGCAAAGAAGATCAGGCGGAAGGAATACAGCCCGCCGACGAAGACCGCTGCAAGGGCGCAGAAATAGGCGAAGCCGGCGCCCGGCACCTGAGCCAGATGCACCGCTTCGATAATCGAATCCTTGGAGAAAAATCCGGCGAAAGGCGGTAGGCCGGCATTGGCAATGGCGCCGACCAGCATGGTGATATAGGTGATGGGCATGTACTTGCGCAGGCCGCCCATGCGCCGCATGTCCTGCTCGTGGTGCATGGCAATAATCACCGAACCGGCGCCGAGGAACAGTACCGCCTTGAAAAAAGCATGCGTCATCAGGTGGAAGATGGCGACCGAGTAGGCCGAAGCGCCCAGCGCCATGGTCATGTAGCCGAGCTGCGACAGCGTCGAGTAGGCGACGACGCGCTTGATGTCGGTCTGCACGATGGCGATCAGCGCCATGAACAAGGTGGTAATCGCACCGATGACGATGACGAAGGACAGCGCGGTATCGGACAACTCGAACAGCGGCGACATGCGCGAGACCATGAAGATACCGGCCGTCACCATGGTGGCGGCGTGGATCAGTGCGGAGATCGGGGTCGGGCCTTCCATCGAGTCGGGCAGCCAGACGTGCAACGGAAACTGCGCCGACTTGCCCATCGCGCCGATGAACAGACCGATACAGATCGCGGTGATCAGCGGCCAGCCGGTGGCCGTCTCGGTCAGCGTCGCAAGTTCCTTCGACTTGCCGAACACGGTGGCGTAGTCGAGGCTGCCGGCGTAGGCGGCGATCAGGCCGATGCCGAGCAGGAAGCCGAAATCGCCGACGCGGTTGACCAGGAAGGCTTTGAGGTTGGCGTAAATTGCCGTCGGCCGCGTGTACCAGAAGCCAATCAGCAGGTAGGACACCAGACCTACCGCTTCCCAGCCGAAGAAGAGCTGGACGAAATTGTTGCTCATCACCAGCATCAGCATCGAGAAGGTGAACAGCGAGATGTAGCTGAAGAAGCGCTGATAACCGGGATCGTCCGCCATGTAACCGATGGTGTAGATATGCACCATCAGCGAAACGAAGGTGACCACCAGCATCATCACGGCCGTCAACGGATCGATGAGAAAGCCAATCTTGAGGCTAAGTCCGCCCGATTCGAGCCAAGTGTAGAGATCGCCGTTAAATACATTGCCGGCCATCACATCCTTGAAGATGACCAAGGAAACCAGCAGCGAAACGGTCACTCCCAGGATGGTGACGATATGCGCGCCGGCGCGGCCGATGGCCTTGCCGAACAGGCCAGCGACTATGGCGCCGAAAAGCGGAGCCAGCGGCACGATGAGGTAGAGCAGTTTCATGTCAGCGCCTCATCCCTTCAGGCTGTCGAGATCATCGACATGGATGGTCGAGAGGTTGCGGAACAGCACCACCAGTAGCGCCAAACCAATGCCCGACTCGGCTGCGGCGACCGTCAGGATGAAAAAGACGGTCAGTTGGCCAGCCAGGTCGTTGAGGTAGTGCGAGAAGGCGACGAAGTTCATGTTCACCGACAGCAGCATCAGTTCGATGGCCATCAGCAGCACGATCAGGTTTTTGCGGTTGAGGAAGATGCCGACGATGCTGATGGCGAAGAGAATCGCCGACAGAATCAGGTAATGGGAAAGGGAGAGCGACTGCATGGCTTATTGACCTCCCGATTCTGCCGCAGACGCGGCGGGGTCGTCCTTGACGGCATCCATCTTCACCAACCGCACGCGCTCGTTGCGCTTGACGGCGAGTTGTTTGGCGGGATTCTGGTACTTCGTATCCTTGCGCTGGCGCAAGGTCAGCATGACTGCGGCAATGATGCCCACCAGCAGAATCACCGATGCCAGTTCGAAGGGATAGGCATACTCGGTAAAGAGCAGACGCCCCAATTCCTTGGTGTTGCTGTAATCGGCGGGCATGATCTCGCCAGGCAGCACTTCGGCGCTGAAATACTTGCCGCCGAGAACCAGCGTCATTTCGAGCACCATCAGCAAACCGATCATCGCGCCGAGCGGCAGATAACTCCAGAACCGGTGCCGCAAACGCTCGATGTCGATGTCGAGCATCATCACGACGAAGAGGAACAGCACCATCACGGCGCCGACATACACCATGATCAGCACGATGGCGAGAAATTCCGCCTGGAGCAACATCCACAAACCCGCAGCAGTGAAAAACGCGAGCACGAGGAACAGCGCTGCATGCACCGGGTTCTTGGAGATGATCGTACCCAAGGCCGCGACCAGCATGATCGCAGCGAGCACATAGAAGACGAAGGTCTTGAATTCCATTATCTGTCGGTTACCTGTAGGGGGCGTCCAACGCGCGGTTCTTGGCAATCTCGGGTTCGTACCGATCGCCGTTGGCCAGCAGCATCTGCTTGGTATACAACAGGTCGCCGCGGGTTTCGCCGTGGTATTCGAAAACATGCGTTTCGACGATGGCATCCACCGGGCACGCTTCCTCGCAGAAACCGCAGAAGATGCACTTGGTCAGGTCGATGTCGTAACGCGTGGTGCGGCGCGACTTTGTTCCGTCGGCATCCTCACGTTCGGCCGATTCGATGGTGATGGCCATCGCCGGGCAGACGGCTTCGCACAGTTTGCACGCAATGCAACGCTCCTCGCCGTTCGGATAGCGCCGCAAGGCGTGCAGCCCACGGAAGCGCGGCGACATCGGCGTCTTGTCTTCCGGATACTGGATGGTGATCTTGGGCTTGAAGAAATAGCCGGCGGTGACCGCCATGCCTTGCAGCAATTCCTTGAGGAAGAGGCTGCCGATGAAATCACGGGCTCCCATGCTCAGTTCCTCATTTCCAGATGTTGAAGGGCGACATCATCCAGACCCCGACGACGAGAATCCAGGCGAAGCAGATCGGCACGAACACCTTCCAGCCCAGACGCATGATCTGGTCGTAGCGATAGCGCGGGAAGGTGGCACGGAACCAGAGGAAACAGAACAGCAGGAAGGACACCTTCGCTGCCAGCCAGTGATGTCCATCCGGTAGGAAGCCCACCGGCGAGAGCCAGCCGCCTAGGAAGAAGATCGAGGTCAGGAATGAGACCAGAATCATGTTGGCGTATTCGGCAAGGAAAAACAGTGCGAAGGCCATGCCCGAATACTCGATCATATGGCCGGCAACGATTTCCGATTCGCCTTCGACGACGTCGAAGGGGGCGCGGTTGGTTTCGGCCACACCGGAGATCAGGTAAACCAAGAACATCGGCAGCAGCGGAATGAAGTTCCACGACAGGACGGAAAGCCCCATGTCGGCAAAGCGCCCTTGGTCCTGTACGCGCACGATCTCGGAAAGATTCAGGCTGTTCGACACCATCAGGACGCAGATCAGTGCCATGCCCATGGCGATTTCGTAGGAAATCATCTGGGCGGTGGCGCGCATCGCGCCGAGGAAGGGATACTTGGAGTTCGAGGCCCAGCCGGAAATAATGATGCCGTATACGCCGATGGAGGTAATGGCAAGCAGGAACAGGACGCCTGCGTCGATATCGGCGTAGACCCAGCCATCGGCGAAAGGCACCACTGCCCAGGCGATCAGGGCCGGCGCCAACGCGACGATCGGACCGAAGAAGAACAACGTCTTGCTGGCCTTGCTCGGGACCAGCACTTCCTTGAAGAACAGCTTGAGACCGTCTGCGATCGGTTGGAACAGACCGAATGGGCCGACACGGTTGGGGCCGATGCGCACATGCATGTAGGCGATGACCTTGCGCTCGAAATACGGCAGGTAGGCGACGCCCAGAATCAGTGGCACCAGAATCGAAACGATGCGCATGATCGACCAGACCAGCGGCCAGATATGCTGAAACCAACTCCAGATCGAGTCCCAGAGACCGAACAGGTTCCAGAACCACTGGAACAAATTGAGGATCAGCGCTTCCATCAGACTTTTTCCACGGTAAGCGGGCCGAACATCGGGCCAAGCGCAATGGTATCGGGATGGGCGGCGGCAATGCGCACACAGTTGTCTGGCACTGCCGCGTCGAGCATTGCCGGAAGTTGCACCACCGTATCGCCAGCGCCGACTTTGACGAGAGCTCCATTTGCGACAGCCAATTTGTCCATTGCCGCTGCATTCATGCGAGCAGTTGGCGCGGCGGCATCCTGGGTCGCCTGCAGGCCCGGAGCACGACGTGCCAGCGGATCGGCAAAATGGATCGGCACATCGGCTACGCGTTGCATTCCACTTGCAGCATCGAACAGATTCAGATTGCCTGACTTGACGCCATTGTCGAGACCGGCGACGAATTCCGGCTGACCGCCTAGGCAGATAGCGCGCACGGCTTCGCTGCTGTCGTAATCGAAACCGGGAATTTCCAGTAGATTGCCCAGCACGCGCAGGACCTTCCATGCCGGACGAGCTTCACCCTGCGGCTTGGCAACGGCGTGGAAGCTCTGCACACGGCCCTCGGTATTGACGAATGAGCCAGAGGTTTCGCTGAAGGGCGAAACCGGCAGCAGCACATCGGCGTACTCCAGCGCGGCGGCCGACTTGAACGACGATAGAACAATCACGCTCGCGGCCTGCCGCATGGCGGCCAATGCCTTGGCTCCGTCGGCGCAATCGAACTCGGGTTCGACGCCAAGCAGGACATAAGCCTTGCGCGGTTCGGCGAGCAGATGTGCTGCGTTAAATCCATCGTTCTGCGGACAGGCCTTGGCGACATAACCGCCAACACTGTTGGCTGCCTCACCGAGAATGCCGAGTTTCGCTCCAAGCAAAGCGGCAAGCTGCTGGGCCAGACGCTGTAGCGTGGCAGCCTGCGGGTGCTGCTGGGCAAAGTTGCCGAGCAAAATACCGGCGTTGCGACCGGAAACCAGGCTATTGGCGATGGCTTGCGCCGTCTCGCCAGCGCCGACTTTGTCAAATTCGGCACCCAGCGGCGCACTCTTGATCTGAGCAACCGCCTTGACCACTTCGGCCAACACGCCGGGCAACAGAGCTGGCGCGGCTATCGCCTTGGCAACCGTCTTGATCAGCAGATCGTCGTCCGCAGAATGAATCACCGCTATCTTCGTCCCGCGCTTGGCCGACTGGCGCAGACGCTGGGCAAGCAGCGGATGATCCTTGCGCAGGAAGCTGCCGACGACGAGTACGCGGTCGAGTTGGCCGATCTCGGCGATCTTCATGCCCAGCCATGGCGTGCCGGCACGTTGTCCGTCGAGACTGAAGTCGCTCTGACGCAGACGGAAATCGATGTTGTCGGAACCGATGCCGCGCATCAATTGGCCGGCGAGGAACAGTTCCTCTAACGTCGAATGCGGACTGATCAGCGCGCCGATGGCGGCCGGACCATGATTATTTTTGACGTCGCGCAGGGCATGGCTGGCATAGTCGAGAGCCACATTCCACTCGACTTCCTGCCACTCTCCGCCCTGCTTCACCATCGGCTTGGTCAGGCGTTCGGCGCTATTCAGGGCCTCGTAGGAGAAACGCTCCTTGTCGGAGAGCCAGCATTCGTTGATTGCCTCGTTCTCCAGCGGCAGCACGCGCAGTACGCGGTCATTTTTCACCTGAACGATCAGGTTGCTGCCAAGGCCGTCATGCGGGCTCACCGACTTGCGCCGCGAGAGTTCCCAAGTGCGCGCGGCGAAGCGGAAGGGCTTCGAAGTCAGCGCACCGACCGGGCAGAGGTCGATAATGTTGCCCGACAACTCGGAGTCGACGGTCTTGTCGAGGAAGGGCATGATCTCGGCGCGATCGCCACGGAAGGCCTGACCGAGTTCCATATGCCCCGCGATCTCGGCGGTGAAGCGCACGCAACGGGTGCAGTTGATGCACCGGGTCATGTCGGTGCTGACGAGTGCGCCAAGATTCTTGTTCGTCACCACGCGCTTTTCTTCCTGATAGCGCGAGGCGGTGCCGCCGTAGCCGACCGCCAGATCCTGCAACTGGCACTCGCCGCCCTGGTCACAAATCGGGCAGTCGAGCGGATGATTGATGAGCAGGAACTCCATCACATCCTTTTGCGCCTTCACCGCGATGTTCGAATGCGTGAACACCTTCATGCCGTTGGTCACGGGCGTCGCACAGGCCGGCATCGGCTTCGGCGCCTTCTCGACCTGCACCAGGCACATGCGGCAATTGGCGGCGATGGAGAGTTTTTTGTGATAACAGAAGTGCGGGATGTAGATGCCGGCGGAGTGCGCGGCCTCGATGACGGTGATACCGTCATCGACCTGCAAAGCCTTGCCGTCGATCTCGATCTCTAGCATGTGGCACCTGCCATGAGTCGGGTATGGAAAGTGCTGCCCGCTTTTTGCACATCGGGCGGCACGAGGCACTTCTTATGTTCGATGTGATAGGCGAACTCGTCGCGGAAGTGCTTGACGAAGCTGCGCACCGGCAGCGCGGCGGCATCGCCAAGCGCGCAGATGGTGCGGCCCATGATGTTGCCGGCGATTTCGTCGAGCAGATCGATATCCTCGGGACGTCCTTCGCCATGCTCAATACGATGCACCATCTTGTAGAGCCAACCCGTGCCCTCCCGACAGGGTGTGCACTGACCGCAGGACTCTTCGTAATAGAACCAAGAGAGACGTTCGAGCGACTTGACCATGCAGACGGTTTCGTCCATGACGATCACCGCACCGGAACCGAGCATCGAACCGGCCTTGGCAATCGAGTCGTAGTCCAGCGTGCAATCCATGATGATATCGGCGGGCAGCACCGGCGCCGATGAGCCGCCCGGAATCACTGCCTTCAACTTGCGGCCACCGCGCATGCCGCCGGCCATTTCCAGCAACTTGGCGAAAGGCGTACCCATCGGCACTTCGAAATTGCCTGGCTTATTGACATGACCGGATACCGAGAACAGCTTGGTGCCACCGTTGTTCGGCTTGCCGAGGTTTAGGAAGGTCTCGCCGCCCTGGCGCAGGATGAACGGAATCGAGGCAAAGGTCTCGGTGTTGTTGATCGTCGTCGGCTTGCCGTAGAGGCCAAAGCTTGCCGGAAACGGCGGCTTGAAGCGCGGCTGGCCCTTCTTGCCCTCAATGGATTCGAGCAGACCGGTTTCTTCGCCGCAGATATAGGCGCCATAACCATGATGACCGAACAGGTCGAAATCGAAACCGGAACCGAGGATGTTCTTGCCGAGATAGCCGGCGGCACGCGCCTCGGCCAGCGCCGCTTCAAAGCGCTGGTACAGCTCGAAGACCTCGCCGTGGATATAGTTGTAGCCACGAGCGGCCCCCATCGCAAAGCCGGCGATGATCATGCCCTCGATAACCGCGTGCGGATCAAGCCGCATGATGTCGCGATCCTTGAAAGTGCCGGGCTCGCCCTCATCGGTGTTGCACACCACGTACTTGTCGCCGGGAAAAGCGCGCGGCATGAAGCTCCACTTCAGGCCAGTCGGGAAACCTGCGCCGCCGCGACCGCGCAACACGGAGGCCTTCACCTCGGCGATGACCTGATCCTGAGTCAGCTTATCGGCAAACAGCTTTTTCAGCGCCTGATAGCCGCCTCGTGCCTCATAGTCATTCAGCCGCCAGCCGTTGTCGCGCCCCAAATCTCGCACATCGGGCTGCTGCCAGCCGGCGGTCAGGGAGGGATTGATCGCTTCGAGGATTGCCATGTTATTTGCACTCCGCGAGCAGATTGTCGATCTCTTCCGGTGTCATGAAGCAGCGCATGTGGTGGTTGTTCACCAGCATCACCGGCGCATCGCCGCAGGCACCCATGCACTCGCCTTCTTTGAGGGTGAACTTGCCATCCGGCGTAGTTTCGTTGAAACCGATACCGAGCTTCTGCTTGACATAGTCGGCCGCATGCACGCCGCCGGACAAAGCACACGGCAGATTGGTGCAGACGGTAATTTTGTATTTACCGACCGGCGCAAGGTCGTACATGTTGTAGAACGACGCCACTTCGAAGGCCGCCATCTCTGGCATGTCGAGATACTGGGCAACATAGGCGATGGTTTCGCGCGCCAGCCAGCCCTTCTCTATCTGAGCGATGGCCAAAGCAGCCATCACGGCGGATTGCTTCTGCTCGGCCGGATACTTGGCGACTTCGTAATCGATTTTTTGCAGCGATTCTTGACTCAGCATATTCATCTGTCCGTATCGCCCAGCACCAGATCGATGGTACCGATGATGGCAGTAGCGTCGGCGATCATGTGACCACGCGCCATTTCGTTGGTGGCGGCAAGATGGGGAAAGCCCGGTGAGCGCAATTTAAAGCGATAGGGTTTGTTGGCCCCGTCGGAAATCGCATACACGCCAAACTCGCCCTTGGGATGCTCAATGGCGGCATAGACCTCGCCTGGCGGCACATGGATACCCTCGGTGAAAAGCTTGAAATGATGAATCAGCTCTTCCATGTTCGCCTTCATCTTTTCGCGCGCTGGCGGCGCCACCTTGTGATTGTCGGTAATCACCGGCCCGGGATTCAGACGCAACCACTCGATACATTGACGCACAATGCGATTCGCCTGACGCATCTCTTCCATGCGCACGAGATAGCGGTCATAACAATCGCCATTCACGCCGACGGGAATATCGAAATCCATGCGGTCATAGACTTCATACGGCATCTTCTTGCGCAAATCCCACTCGACACCGGAACCGCGCAGCATAGGACCGGTGAAACCAAGCTGTAGCGCACGCTCGGGCGATACCACGCCAACGTCGACGGTACGCTGTTTCCAGATACGATTTTCTGTCAGCAGGGTTTCGTATTCGTCAAGAATCGCCGGAAAGCGGTCGGTAAAATCTTCGAGAAAATCCAGCAATGAACCTTGGCGCACTTCATTCAGGCGCGTCACATCGGCGGCAGATTTCCATTTCGATGCCTGATAGCGCGGCATCTGATCCGGCAAATCGCGATAGACCCCGCCCGGCCGATAATACGCGGCATGCAGACGGGCGCCGGACACTGCCTCATATACGTCGAGCAAGTCTTCGCGCTCGCGGAACGTATACAAAACCATCGCCATCGCACCGATGTCGAGCGCATGCGTGCCGATGTTGAGCAAGTGATTGAGGATGCGCGTTACCTCGTCCATCATGACGCGGATGTACTGGGCGCGCACCGGCACATCAAGCCCAAGCAGTCGCTCCACCGCGAGGCAATAGGCGTGCTCGTTGCACATCATCGACACATAGTCGAGACGATCAAGATAGGGAACGTTCTGAATCCAGGTGCGGGTCTCGGCCAGCTTCTCGGTGCCTCGATGCAGCAAGCCGATATGCGGATCGGCACGCACCACCACTTCGCCGTCGAGCTCGAGAATCAGGCGTAGCACGCCGTGCGCCGCTGGATGCTGCGGGCCGAAGTTCAGGGTGTAGTTCTTGATTTCAGCCACGGCCGTAATTTTCCTCTCGGACGATGCGAGGCGTAACCTCGCGCGGCTCGATAGTCACCGGCTGATAGACGACCCGCTGCTTCTCGGGGTCGTAACGCATCTCGACATAGCCGGAAACCGGGAAGTCCTTGCGGAACGGATGACCGACAAAACCATAGTCGGTGAGAATGCGGCGCAGGTCGTCATGCCCATCGAACAGGATGCCGTACATGTCGAATGCTTCGCGCTCATACCAATTGGCGGAGTTCCAGATATCTGTAACGGTCGGCAACACCGGAAAGCCGTCATCCTCGGCAAAGGTGCGCAAGCGCAAACGGCAGTTCAAGTGCAGCGAAGTCAGATGGCAGACCGCAGCAAAGCGCTTGCCTTGCCTGCCGGTGTAGGTCGAGTAGTCGACGCCGGAAAGATCAATGAGTTGGGCAAACTGCAATTCCGGGTGATCGCGTAAGGTATGCGCTACAGCGCGATAATCAGCCGACGCCGTTTCAATCGACAACTCACCGAGGCGCAACACGGACGCCGTGATGCGAGCGCCGAGTATTTCGGCGAGCTTCTGCGACAGCATTTCGAGTTTAGCGCTCATGGATTAGACGCGGGCGATCGTGTTGGTACGGACAATTTTGTTCTGCAACTGGATGATGCCGTAGAGCAGGGCTTCGGCAGTCGGCGGACAACCCGGCACGTAAATATCGACCGGCACGATGCGATCGCAACCACGCACGACGGAATAGGAATAGTGGTAATAGCCGCCGCCATTGGCGCAGGAACCCATCGAGATCACCCAACGCGGCTCGGCCATCTGATCGTAGACCTTGCGCAGCGCAGGCGCCATCTTGTTAGTGAGCGTGCCGGCAACGATCATTACATCCGACTGTCGCGGACTGGGGCGAAACACCACGCCAAAACGATCCAGATCATAACGGGAACAGCCCGCGTGAATCATTTCCACCGCACAACACGCCAAACCGAAAGTCATCGGCCAGAGCGAACCGGTACGAGTCCAGTTGATCAGTTTGTCGAGTGTCGTGGTGACAAAGCCTTCCTGCAGGACGCCCTCTATGCTCACCCGTTCACTCCCAATCGAGGGCGCCCTTGGCCCAAGCGTAGATGTAACCCACCACAAGAATCGCGATGAAGACCAGCATTTCGATAAAACCGAAAAGCTTTACTTCCGGCGTGCCGACAATTTCTTTGAAGATGGTCGCCCAAGGCAAAAGGAAGGCGACTTCAAGATCGAAAATAATGAAGATGATGGCAACCAGGTAATAGCGCACATCGAATTTAACGCGTGCATCTTCGAAAGCCTCGAAGCCGCACTCGAAGGGTGAAAGCTTCTCGCTATCTGGCCGATTGGGACCGATCAGCCAGCCGAAGAGTATAGGTACGCAGCCGAAGACCAAACCCACGACCACGAAAACCAATATCGGAAAGTAGTTTTCCAGCATTTACCTTAATCTTGTGGCTTTTGACCACACCTCAATCGTCTGCCAGTTTTATTCGCACTGACGCACATCGATCAAATTCTTGGTGCCGACGGCGAGACTCGAACTCGCACAGCTTTCGCCACTACCCCCTCAAGATAGCGTGTCTACCAATTTCACCACGTCGGCTTTGCTGCTTACTTCCTTGTTTCAAGCGGCGCGCATCATAACATCGCCTATGCGTGCCGAGAAATTTTTTATTACCTATTTAGGAATATTTTTCGCCTTGGAGTCAGCCGGCAAAGTTGTGGGCACTTCGGGCTGAGCAACAGCAGGGAGAGCACTCTCCACCTTGACCGAATCCATGATGCTGGAACCTGCTGCCGTAGGCCGCTTGCCTGCCATATAAGCCAGGCTCAGACTGGTAATGAAAAATACAGTAGCCAGCACTGCCGTGGCGCGCGACAGAAAATTCGCAGAGCCGGACGCGCCAAATAGACTGCCGGAAGACCCACTGCCAAAAGCCGCCCCCATATCGGCCCCCTTGCCGTGTTGCAACAGCACCAGACCAATAACACCCAGACCAACCAGAATATGGACAGCCAATGTAATTGTAAATGCGAGATTCATATAAATTAACCTTTTCAGGCGGCCGCACAAATGGCGACAAAGTCTGCGACCACCAAGGCGGCGCCGCCAATCAAACCACCATCGATATCCGACTGCGACATCAACTCCTTGGCATTGTTCGGCTTCATGCTGCCGCCGTAGAGAATGCGCAACTCAGCGGCCACGCCCGCATCGTCGCGCGCTATGCGCGCGCGGATCAAGGCATGGACTTCCTGCGCTTGCGCGGGAGAAGCGGTACGACCGGTGCCAATCGCCCAGACCGGCTCGTAAGCCACCACAGCTTGCGCCAGCGACGCGACCCCACAACGACTGATCGCAGCATCCAGTTGCCGCGTCACAACAGCGGCCGTCACATCCTTTTCGCGCTCATCAAGCGTCTCGCCAACGCAGAGTATCGGAACGAGCCCAGCCTTCAAGGCTGCCTCGAACTTTGCCGCGACCAACTCGTCGGTATCGCCGTAATAGCTGCGGCGCTCGGAATGGCCGACGATGACATAACGACAGCCAAAGTCGGACAACATCGACGCGCTAACCTCGCCGGTAAATGCGCCTTGCGCGTGTTCGGACACGTCTTGCGCGCCCCAGGCCACATTCGATGTACCCAATGCGCCACGTGCCTGCTCAAGGTAAGGATAGGGTACGCAAACCGCGATATCGGCGGACATGCCTGCCACCCCGGCGCGCACTCCGTCCAACAAGCCCGCGTTGGCGGCCAAGCTACCGTGCATTTTCCAATTACCGGCAACGAATTTCTTGCGCATGATCTCTGACCCCGTCGTCTCGCAAAAGGGGAGGATTATAGCGATCAGGACACTCCACGGTCAATGCAGCACGTCCGAGCGAGTGTCGCTGGGGTATTAGCCAAATCGGCCGGTAATGTAATCCTCGGTCTGCTTGTTCTTCGGCTTGATGAACACCTGGTCGGTCACGCCATACTCGATCAGTTCGCCCAGATACATGTAGGCGGTAAAGTCGGAGATGCGTGCTGCTTGCTGCATGTTGTGCGTGACGATCAGTATCGTCACCTTGTCCCGCAGTTCGACCACCAATTCCTCGATGCTTGCCGTGGCGATCGGATCGAGGGCGGAAGTGGGTTCGTCGAACAGGATGATTTCCGGGTCGGAAGCCAAGGCCCGAGCAATGCATAGGCGTTGCTGCTGGCCGCCGGACAGATTGGCACCCAGGTCGTTCAAACGGTCCTTGACCTCGTCCCAGAGTGCCGCTCCCTTCAGCGAATGCTGGACCCGGTCTTCGATTTCGGTCTTGTTGCTGACACCGCGCACACGCAGGCTGTAGGCGACATTTTCGAAAACGGTCTTGGGAAAGGGATTGGGTTTCTGGAACACCATCGAGATGCGCATACGCACTTCGATCGGATCGACCTCCTTGTCCAGCAGATTCGTGTTGTCGGGCTCCATGACGATTTCGCCCTGATAACGATTGCCGGGATAAAGATCGTGCATGCGATTGAACGAGCGCAACAGGGTGGACTTGCCGCAACCCGATGGACCGATCAGCGACGTCACCTTCTTGTCGTAAACCGGCATATTGATGCTCTTCAGGGCATGAAAATCGCCGTAATAAAAATTGAAATCGCGGCATTCGGCCTTGATCGCCAGATTGGGATCGGCATCCATGTTGATGGTGGTTTGATAGCTCATGACGGGCTCGCTTTAAAGTTGGATTACCACTTGATGTTCTTGCGCAGGCGATAGCGCAGCCAGATAGCCGCGCCATTCATGAGCAGCGTCATCAATACGAGGATGAAACCGGCGGCGGCGGCATTGATCTGGAACTCCGCCTCGGGACGCGACGTCCAGTTGAACATCTGGATCGGCATCACGGTAAAAGGCGAGAAGATCCAGTCGAACAAGCCGGCGGGCGGATCGCCGGTACCAGGCGCCGAGGGCAGGAAGGCGATGAAGGTCAGCGCACCGATGGTAATGATCGGTGCCGTCTCGCCGATGGCGCGCGCCATGCCGATGATGACGCCCGTGAGGATGCCCGCGCTCGAATACGGCAGGATATGATCCCGCACCGTTTGCCAAGTGGTTGCGCCGCAGGCATACGAACCTTCGCGGATCATCTGCGGAATGGCACGGATCGATTCGCGCGTCGCCACGATCACCACAGGCAGGATCAACAAGGCCAGCGTCAGGCCGGCGGAAAGTATGCTCTGACCAAAGCCGAACTGATAGACAAACAGGCCCAGCGCCAGCAGGCCATACACGATCGAAGGCACACCCGCCAAGTTGGTGATGTTGATTTCGATGATGTCGGTCATCCAGTTCTTCGGCGCGTACTCCTCCAGATATACCCCCGCTGCCACGCCCATCGGCACGGCCGCCAGTGCGGTGACGATCATCACCAACACGGTGCCGACCCAGGCAGAGAGAATGCCGGCGCCGGCGGCACGGCGCGAAGGGAAGTTCGTGAAGAAATCCGCGTCGAGACGCGGAATGCCTTGAATAGCCATATCGACAAACAGGGCAGCGAACGTCAGCACGCCGACCATCAGCGAAAGGATGCCCAATACGCCAAACAAGGCGTCCCAGCGCTTCGCTTTCGCGATCAGCGCACGGATTGCCAGAAGATTTTGCGACTCGATCATCTCAGTAAACCTCGCGGAAGCGTTTGCGCAGCCAGTAGCCAAGCAAGTTGAACATGAGGGTCATCAACATCAGGGTGAGACCGGCGGCAAAGATCGTCTGATAACCGATCGAACCGTGCGGCAGATCGCCCAGCGCCACTTGCACGATAAAGGAAGTGATCGTCGCGCCTGATTCGGCCGGATTGAAGGTCAAGTTGGGCTGCATGCCTGCAGCGACCGCCAGAATCATCGTCTCGCCCATGGCGCGCGAAATGCCGAGGATGTAGGCCGAGGCGATCCCCGACGTGGCGGCCGGCGCTACCACGCGCAAGGCGGTTTGCAAGCGCGTCGCGCCCATGGCGTAGGAACCCTCGCGCAAGGACATCGGTACCGCGCGCATAGCATCCTCCGACAACGAGGCAACATACGGAATGATCATAATGCCCATGACCAAACCCGCCGAGAGCAGGTTGAAGCCGGGTAAATCCGGATAGATTACTTGCAGCAACGGTGTCAGGAATACCAGAGCGAAGTAACCATACACAATGGTCGGCACGCCGCCCAGCAACTCCAGGAAAGGTTTGGCGATTTCCCGTACGGTAAAGGGAGCGAACTCGGAGAGGTAGATGGCAATGATGGTGCCCAGCGGAATCGCCACCAACAGTGCCACAAGGGAACTGGTGATAGTGCCGGACATCAGCACCATGATGCCGTAGTGGGCATCGTCGAACAACGGCGTCCATTGCGTGTCGAACAGGAAATCCCTGAGCGGCACAGTCTGAAAAAACACCCAGGATTCCGTGACAAGGATGTACACGATGGCCAGCGTAGTAAACACCGAAACCAGCGCGGCACCGAACAGGATGAATTCGATGAAGCGCTCGGTCATATGACGCGAGGCCTTCTTTTTCAGGCGATCGCTGATCGCCGTCTGGGCAGGGGCTTGCATGGTCAGGGAAGCACTCATGTTTGGATAATGCTCAGGATATTACCGCCACGAAAAAACAAACACGACGACTCCCGGCGCAAGCACCGGGAGTCGCAAGCAATTAATTAGTGCTTCGCTTCGCGCTTGACGAGCTCATCGATCTTGACGCCCACCTCAGGTACGCCACCGAACACCGTGCCAAGCTTCATCTTGCCGACGTTGGCGATATTGGCTTCATAGATGCTCGCCGGCAACTGGACGTACTTGACTTCCTTGGTCAGCTTGGCGCCATGCTTCATATAAAACTCGACAAACTCCTTGACCTCGGGCTTCTCCAGCGACTTCGCATTGACGTAGATGAAGATCGGACGCGCCAAGGGCTGATAGGAGCCATCCTCAACTGCCGCCGCAGACGGCAGAACAAACTTTGCACCGTTCCAGATCGAAGCCGCCTTGAGCTTGCCGGCGTTTTCGATGTAATAGGCAAAACCGAAATAGCCCAGACCGCCCTTGTCGCGCGACACGCCCTGCACCAGCACGTTGTCGTCTTCCGACGCGGTGTAATCGCCGCGCGAAGACTTGGCCTTGCCGTTGATGGCTTCGGTGAAATATTCGAACGTGCCGGAATCGGCGCCCGGCCCATAAAGCTTGAGCGCCAGGTCGGGGAAGCTCGGATCGACCTGCTTCCAGTTGGTGATCTTGCCTTGGGCGCCGGCTTCCCAGATGGTCTTGAGTTGCTCTGGCTTCAAGTTGGCCGCCCAGGTATTGGTGGGGTGAATCACCACCGTCAGCGCATCGAAAGCCACCGGCAGTTCGACATACTTCACGCCAGTAGCGGCGCAAGCCTCCATTTCCTTCTTGACGATGGGGCGCGAAGCATCGGAAATATCCGTTTCGCCACGGCAGAACTTCTTGAAACCGCCGCCGGTACCGGAAATGCCCACGGTAACCCGTACCGTATTCTTCTTGGCCTTCTGGTATTCCTCGGCAACCGCCTCAGTAATCGGATACACAGTCGACGAACCATCGACCTTGATGGTCGCCTGGGCAAAGGCATTAGCAGCGGAAAGCGCGGTCAGCGCAATCAAGGAACCGGACAGCCATTGGGAAATTCTCATGGATATTCTCCTAACAAGTTGGGGGGGACTTATCGACGCCGCTGAAGATAACGAGGCAATGTGACAGCCCTGTGACAACCTTGGCATTTCGTTATAGGGGATAATCCTGTAACAAATCTGCAACAAATTGCTTGTATCCCATAAGGAAGCCTCATGTTCAGCAGCCTGATGCCCCAGCGCAAGGAGTTTTTCGACCTACTCTCCGCGCACACCGACCGCGTGGTCGCCGCCGCCAATGCCACCCTGCGCCTGGTCAACTCCCTCGGTACGAACGCGAACGACAGCGACGAACTGGCCAAGGAAGTGGTCATGAACGAGCGCAGCGGCGACAAGATCAAGGCCGACATGATCGCCTTGTTGCACAAGTCCTTCATCACCCCCTTCAGCCGCGACGAAATCCACACGCTGACGCTGGAGATCGACCAGATCCTCGGCGCCCTGCAGGACGTCGCCAACGCTGTGGGGATGTACCACATTGCCGACGCGACGCCCGAGGCGCGCGAACTGGCCGCCCTCGGTTCCGACGCCTGCCTGCGCCTCAACCGCGCCGTCATCACCCTGGCGGACAAGACGCACGCAAAGGACGCCATCAACCTCTGCCGCGAGATCGAGGACATCGAATCCAAGGCCGACAAAGTGCTGAAGAAGGCCATCACGCGCCTCTTCGCCGACGAGAGCCAGATGTGGAACGCGATCCGCATGCGCGAATTCTATTTTTTACAGGAACACGTCCTCGACTACTGCCAGGAAGCCGCCCGTACCGTCGAAGAAATCCTCATCGAAAACTCCTGAGGATAAAAATCATGGAAGGCTTGACCATCAGCATCTGGATTCTGGGCGTCCTGATTTTCGTCGGCCTGGCGTTCGACTTCATGAACGGCTTCCACGACGGCGCCAACTCCATCGCCACCATCGTCGCGACCGGCGTACTCACCCCGAAGCAGGCCGTGCTGTTCGCCTCCTTCTTCAACTTTGCCGCGCTCTGGGTGTTTCAACTCAAAGTCGCCGCCACCATCGGCAAAGGCACGGTCGACCCGAGCTTCGTCGATTACTACGTGATCTTCGGCGCACTCTGCGGCGCGCTCGCCTGGAACATCATCACCTGGTATTACGGCATCCCCTCCTCCTCTTCGCACGCCCTGATCGGCGGACTGGTGGGCGCCACCCTGACCAAGGCCGGCAGTTTCACCCCCATCGTCTGGAGCGGTTTCGGCAAGACCCTGCTGTTCATCGTCATCTCCCCCCTCGTCGGCTTCCTCATGGGCGGACTGCTGATGGTGCTGGTCGCCTGGATCTTTCGCCACCGCACCCCAAGCCAGGTCGGCCGCTGGTTCAACTATGCGCAAATCTTCGCCTCGGGCGCCTACAGTCTGGCCCATGGCGGCAACGACGCGCAGAAAACCATCGGCATCATCTGGCTCCTGCTCATCAGTGCCGGCGCCGCCACCACCGACGTCAAGACCCTGCCGGACTGGGTAATCTATGCCTGCTACTTCTCCATCGCCTGGGGCACCTATCTGGGCGGCTGGCGCATCGTCAAGACCATGGGCACGCGCATCACCAAGCTCAACTCGGTGAGCGGCTCCTGCGCCTCGATGGGCGGTGCCGTCAGCCTCGGCCTCGCCACGCTGGGCGGCATCCCGGTCTCGACCACCCACACCATCACCGGCGCCATCGCCGGCGCTGGCGCCGCGCACAACATGAAACGCGTGCGCTGGGACATCTCCATCAATCTCGCCATCGCCTGGGTACTCACCATCCCGGCCAGCGGCGCGATCGCCGCCACCTTCTGGTGGCTGGGCACCCAGTTCATGTAAACGCCGCAGAACCGCAACACTGCTGCAACGTCGGCGGGCGACCATGCCCGCCCATGCGCATACTCATGATCTCCGATGTTTACTTCCCCCGTATCAACGGCGTTTCCACCTCCATCGAATCCTTCCGGCACTCGCTCGCCGAACTCGATATCGACGTCCATGTCGTCGCCCCGGACTACCCCGCGCCGCACAGCGACGACGCCAAGGTCATCCGCGTCGCGTCGCAACAAGTGCCCTTCGATCCCGAAGACCGGCTGATGCGCTCCGGCGTGCTCAAGCGCACGCTGCAAACCGCCTCAACCCCGCGCTTCGATTTGGTCCACATCCAAACCCCCTTCGCCGCCCACTACGCCGGCCTCGGCCATGCGCGCAAGCACCGCCTGCCCTGTCTCGCCACCTACCACACGCATTTCGAGGAATATCTCCACAACTATGTGCCCGCCGTGCCCAAGGGCATGCTGCGCGCCATGGCCAGAAGCCTGGCGCGGCACCAGTGCAACGCCCTCGATGCCGTCATCGTCCCCTCCAACGCCATGCGCGACACCCTCGCCGGCTACGGCGTCACCGCGCCGATGCATCAGGTGCCCACCGGCATCCCCGTCGAACGCTTTCACCGTAGCGCCTGCCCCGCAAATGGGGTTCCCTCCGGTCACGCCAACTTTCGGGCCCAGCACGACATTCCCGACAACCGGCCGCTCGCCCTCTTCGTCGGCCGCGCCGCCCACGAAAAAAACATCGGCTTCCTGCTCGAAGCCCTGCCGCACGCGCTAGCGGACTGTCCCGGCCTGATCCTCGCCATCGCCGGCGAAGGCCCCGCCCTGCCCGCCCTGAAGCGCCAGGCCCAGGCCCTTGGCATCGCCGAGCGCGTGCGTTTCGTCGGCTATCTCGACCGCGAACGCGAACTTCCCGACTGCTACGGCGCCGCCGACCTGTTCGTCTTCGCCTCGCGCACCGAAACCCAAGGCCTCGTACTGCTCGAAGCCATGGCCGCCGGCCTGCCGGTACTCGCCTTCGCCGCCCTCGGCACGCGCGAAATCGTCGAACCCCGGCGCGGCGCCCTGCCGGCACCGCAGGAAACCGCCGCCTTCGGCCAAGCCATGGCCGCACTGGCCAACGACCCCGAGCAACGTGCCGCGATGGCGACGGCAGCCCGCGCCTTCGCCGCCGAATGGACCACCGAAGTCTGCGCCCAGCGTCTCGCCGGGGTTTATCGCGACATGGCGCAGCGCCAGCGCACGCGAAACTGATATCTTTCGCCCATGGACACACAACAAACCACTCACGCCAACCACCCTGGCGAGGGCGAAAGCCCGTTCAAGGGCAAGACCGGCCTCACCCGCGTCTGGAACGCCTTCCGTTACTCGCTGGCGGGTCTCTCCGCCGCCTACCGTCACGAAGACGCCTTCCGCCAGGAAACCTGGCTCGCGCTGATTCTCATCCCCGCCGCCTTCTTCATGCCCGCCGGCGCCCTCGGCAAAGCCATCATGATCGGCAGCGTACTGCTGGTGCTGGTCGTCGAACTGCTCAACTCCGCTATCGAAGCCGTCGTCGACCGCGTCTCGCTCGAACGCCACCGCCTCGCCAAACGCGCCAAGGACATTGGCAGTGCAGCAGTGCTGATATCGCTGATCAACGTCGTAGTGATCTGGGTGCTGGTGCTGTTCGGCTAACGCCGTATCGTCACTTCACCGGAAGCCCGGTATCGCTCCCTCGGCGTAGCGCAAGCAGCCATCGGCTTCCACCTACCTGTGCAATGCTCCTGCCAGCGCCAACGCTTACGAATACTGCAGCATCGCTCAGCCGCCTGCTATGATCGGAAGCGAGAAGTATGTATTCATAAGCTGACTTACTTATTTTGGAGATAAGCATGCGGGCAATCGTTTCGGAGCGCGGTCAAGTCACCATTCCCCAAGCCTTGCGCGAGGGACTGGGCATCCGGCCGGGGGCGGTGCTGGATTTCACCTTGGAGCAAGGCCGCCTGGTGGCGGTGAAAGAAGTGACGAGCGATCCGGTCGAGGCGGTGCGCGGTTGCCTCGGGCGGGAGCGCCGGAGCGATGAATTTCTTGCCGCCTTGCGGGGCGAGGCATGATTACGGCGCTCGACACGAGCATCCTGCTGGACATCTTTTTCGACGATCCGCGCTTCGGCCAAGCCTCCGCCGACGCGCTGCGACAATGTCTGCGCGAAGGGGCCTTGCAGGTCTGCCCCGTCGTCTGGGCTGAGGTACGCGCAGCGTTCGAGGATGAGCCGACGTTTCGGCAAACGCTGACCACCCTCGGCGTCGGCTATGCGGAATTTTCCGCCGAGACGGCCAGCCTGGGCGGCGAAATCTGGCAGGCCTATCGCCGCGCTGGCGGCAAGCGCGAGCGGATCATGGCGGATTTCCTGATCGGCGCTCACGCGACACGGCAATGCGACCGTCTGCTGACCCGCGATGCCGGGTTCTTTCGCGGCCATTTTGCCGGCCTGACGGTGGTAGTTCCACAAGGCGGGTAAACAGGCGAGACGCGTCGACTTATCAGGGCACCGATTTTCATTCCTGGCGCGAGTGGAACGTCACCTCCCGGTAACCTCGCCTTCATGATCGCGTAGCCCACCGGCGGCACCATGGTCGCCATGAAGGTACGCAGCATCTTCCTCTCGGATATCCACCTCGGCACGCGCGGCTGCCAGGCCGACAGCCTGATCGCCTTCCTGCGCGAGTACGAGGCCGACCACCTGTTCCTGCTCGGCGACATCGTCGATTTCTGGGCGATGAATCGCGGCATCCACTGGACCGCCGCACAGAACACGGTGGTGCAGAAAGTGCTGCGCCGCGCGCGCCACGGCGAGCAAGTGATGCTGATCCCCGGCAACCACGACGAGGCCCTGCGCGAATTCGTCGGCGCCTCGTTCGGCGACATCCGCGTCGCCGCCGAGCACATCCACGAAACCGCCGACGGCCGCCGCCTCTTGCTCTTGCACGGCGACGAGTTCGACCAGGTGACGCGCCACCACCGCTGGCTCGCGCTGCTCGGCGACATGGGCTACAACCTGCTGGTGGGGCTCAACGCCTGGCTTTCCTGGGTGCGCCGCATGCTGCGCATTTCCGGCTACTGGTCGCTCGCCGGCTATGCCAAGCGCCGCGTCAAGCGCGCCGTCAACTTCATCTTCGATTTCGAGGACGCGCTGATCCATACCGTGCGCGAGCGCGGCCTCGACGGCATCGTCTGCGGCCACATCCACAGCGCGGCCATGCGCACGGTGGACGACGTGCTCTACATGAATTGCGGCGACTGGGTGGATAGCTGCACCGCCATCGTCGAGCACCCCGACGGCCGGCTGGAACTCGTCGAATGGCGCGCGCAGAGCGCCAACGTCGTGTCTCTGCGGGCGGCGGCGTGAGCATGGCCCGTCATCCGCTCAGCATCGCGCTGGTCACCGAAACCTATCTGCCGGAAGTGAATGGCGTGGCCATGACGCTCGGCCAACTGGCGCGCGGACTCGCCGCGCGCGGCCACCGGGTGGAGATCGTGCGACCGCGCCAGAAACACGAGCAGAGCGGCCGGCGGCCCGACGGCCAACTGCTCCTGCCGGGGATTCCCATCCCGCGCTATCCCGAATTGCGTTTCGGCCTGCCGGCAACCGGCCGCTTGTGCGCGGCCTGGCGGGCGCGCAGGCCGGACGTGGTGCACATCGCCACCGAAGGTCCGCTCGGCCTATCCGCCCTGCTGGCCGCTGCCCGGCTGGATATCCCCGTGGTCTCGACCTTCCACACCAATTTCCACACCTACTGCCGCCATTACGGCATCGGCTGGTTGAAGGGCGGCATCGAACGCTATCTGCGCTGGTTCCACAACCGCACCGCCACCACTCTGGTGCCGACGCCGGTGCTCGCGCAGGACATGAGCGCGCGCGGTTTTCGCGCTGTCGGCGTGCTGTCGCGCGGCGTCGATACGCAGTTGTTCAACCCGAAGCAGCGCTCGGCCATGTTGCGCGCCAGTTGGGGCGCCGCGCCGGACGATCTGGTCTGCATCGTCGTCGGGCGCCTGGCGCCGGAAAAGAATCTCGAACTGGCCCTGACGGCCTTCGCCGCGATCCAGGCCGAACACCCGCGCGCGCGCATGATCTGCGTCGGTGACGGCCCGCTACGGACCGCGCTGGCGCGCCGCCATCCGGCCTGCCGCTGCGTCGGCGCGCGGCATGGCGACGATCTCGCCGCCCATTACGCCAGCGCCGACCTGTTCCTGTTTCCCAGCCTCACCGAGACCTTCGGCAACGTCGTCAGCGAAGCCCTGGCGAGCGGCTTGCCAGTCGTCGCCTTCGACCAGGCCGCCGCCGCCACCTTGATCGCCGCAGGCGCCAACGGTCTGCTCGTTGCATCCGGCGATAGCGACGCCTTCGTCGCGGCGAGCCGCCAACTGGCCTGGGACATACAGCAGCATCCGGCGCTGCGCGCGACCATCCCGCAGAGCGTGCGCCATCTCGACTGGGAGCGCATCCACGACGGCTATGCCGACTTGCTGCGCGACGTCGCCGACCGCCACACCGCCGAAGCGTTTGCCGCCAGCCAGATCTACTTCGCGCCGGATTGATCCGACAGCGCGTCATCGGCCTGTCACAGCCCCCGCCTAAGATGCGTGCGGTTCCCCACCTCGGCACGCCAACGCCATGACTTCCCGACTGCACGAATCCGCCCTGCCCGACGCCGTGCTGCGCTCCGCCCAAGAGTGCGCGGCCCGCTCGGCCATGCCCATCGAAACCGCGATGGAACGCTTGCGGCTCACCGCCCCGTCCTACCACGACGGCGAAATCACGCGCTGGCTGACCCAGGAGCATCTGCGCGATTTCTTCCACTTGTTCGAGCAACGGCGCATGCACGCGGTATTCCAGCCGATCCTCAACCTCAAGACCCGCTCCTTTCTGGGCTACGAGGGCTTGATTCGCGGCCCCCTCGATACGCCGCTCCATCCACCCGAGGTCTTGTTCAGCCTGGCGCAGGAGTGCGGCCTGGCGGTGATGTTCGAACGCCTGTGCCGCGAAACCATCCTGCACGAATTCGCCTTGCTGGGCCTGCCCGGACAACTGTTCCTCAACGTCAGCATCGCCTGCCTGGCCGATCCGCTGTTCCTCGCCGGCGAGGCCGTCCGTCTGCCGGAAGCGGCACACTTGCGGCCCGAGCGCATCGTCATCGAAATCACGGAAAACCAGCAGGTCGTCGATTTCGCCGCGCTGCGCGAAGTCCTCGCCCGCTACCGCGACCTGGGTTACCGCATCGCCATCGACGACTTGGGCGAAGGTTTTTCCAACCTGCGCATGTGGTCCGAGATCCGCCCCGACTTCGTCAAGATCGACCAGCACTTCGTGCGCGGCATCGCCGACGATCCGCTCAAGTTCCGCCTGGTCCAGGCGATCCGCGACATCGCCGCCAGCAGCCAGGCCGAGTTGATCGCCGAGGGCATCGAAACGGAAAATGAATTCGCCACCTTGCGCGACCTCGGCATCGCCAATATTCAAGGCTTCCTCGTCGCCCGGCCCCTGCCGCGCCCCATCGAGGCGCCGCCGCCCGCCATCCATGCGCTGCTCGACCAACGCGGCAGCGGCAGCTTCACCCAGGGCGGCGGCCCGAGCGGCACGACGGTGCGCCAACTGTCGCAAGCGGTGGCGCCGCTGCGGCCGCACATGCTTAACCATGAAGTCTTCGAGCGCTTCGAACAGCAGCCCGAGCAGATCGTGCTGCCGGTCATCCATGACGACGGCACGCCGCTGGGGCTGATCAACCGCTACTCCATGGTGGATCGCTTCGCCCGCCCCTTCCGGCGCGAGATCTACGGCCGGCGGCCCTGCACCCAGTTCATGAACGCCGACCCGATCCGCGTCGACCACGCCACGCCGGTGCAGGAACTCGGCCGCATGCTCGGCCGCGCCGCCCACCACCAACTGGTGGATGGTTTCGTCGTCACCGAAAACGGCAGCTATCTGGGCATCGGCAGCAGCCAGGCGCTGGTGGGCCTGATCACCGACTTGCAGATCCGCGCCGCGCGCCATGCCAACCCGCTCACCCAACTGCCGGGCAACGTGCCGATCAACGAGCACATCGACCGCCTGCTGGACGATGCCGCCAGCTTCGTCGCCTGCTATTGCGACCTCGACCATTTCAAGCCTTACAACGACACGCACGGCTACCACAAGGGCGACCAGATCATCCAGTTGCTCGCCACGCTGCTGCGCCGCCACTGCGACACGCGCCAGGACTTCATCGGCCACATCGGCGGCGACGACTTCATCCTGCTGATGCAGGGCCGGGATTGGGAAGAGCGCTGCCACGCCATCCTCGCCGACTTCGACGCGGAAATCACGGCCTTCGTCACCGCCGAAGACCTGCGCCAGGGCGGTTATTTCGCCGAAGACCGGCGCGGCAAACAGGTCTTCCACGCCATCCCCGCCCTCTCCATCGGCGCCCTGCCGGTCGAACCGGGCGTCTTCCACAGCCACCACGAAGTCTCCGGTGCGGTCGGCGGCGCCAAGAAGGAAGCGAAGAAAATCCCCGGCAGCACGCTGTTCGTCGAGCGGCGGCGGCTGGCGTAAAACTCGGCGCTGACAGGACGGCACGCGGAGATCAAATCACACGCTCCGGGCGACGGCTCTGGCTAATCGCGCCGATGACAGCGAAACACGTTTTCGCTGTCATGGAAGAAATCGCACTGTTTGTCCAGGGCTTCCTTCAGCCGCTTGCGCGCGCGATGAATGCGTATCTTCACCGTCGCCAGCGAGGCGCCGCATATCTCGGCGATCTGTACCGCCGATAAGCCCTCGAGGTCGTGCAGGACGACCGCTGCCCGATAGTCGTCCGGCAGGCTGTCGATGACCTGCCGGATACAGGCGTTCATTTCATCGACCACGAGCTGTTCGTCGATCAGACGCGCCGGATCAGGCACTTCGTCGGCCTCTTCCACTTCGACAATGCCGAGGCGCCGGCCAGGGCTGCGGAAGTGGTCCGCCGCCACCCGCGTGGCAATCGCAAAGGCCCAGGTCTTGGTCGATGAACGGTTCTCGAATTCGGGCAGGCCTTTCGCCATGCGGATCAGGGTTTCCTGCAACAGGTCGTCCGCCGTGGCCGGATCGCCGACATAGCGGCGCAGATAGCGCGACAGCGACGGCGACAACTCCGCCGCCAGGCGCTCGAAGGACTGCGGTTCGACGGCAACATCCACTCCGGTTCTCCTGAAACGATCTTGCGCCCCGCGCATGCAAGGCGACCTCTTGTCGCGTAGACGGTCGCCGGGAGGAAAAGGATACATGTATCCCTTTCAACGCTCCTTACGTCCAAGCAGGCAGGGACGAAACCTGCATTTCGCAGCGAACGCCCCGATCACGAAAAGGAGAAATCATGCGTGACTTGACCCTCTGGGATATCGAACTGGTGGCCCTTGGCGCCGCCACCGGCAGCAACTGCATTCCCTGCATCGAACACCACATCGGCGCTGCCCGCGCAGCCGGGCTGCCGGACGAACTGATCCATGCCGCCATCGATATCGCCGACAAGGTCCGCCAGATGGCCAGACAGAAACTGCGCGAGGCCGCCCTGCGCAGTCTGGAAGCAGCGGCAACGCCCGCCCGGGACTGCGGCTGCACCGGTATTGGTACCGCCCCCCGGACCTGCTGCTGACCGACAAATCAACCATCACCCGAGCGGAAAATCATGACTCTAGCCCATCAAACCCGTACCCTCACCACCCTCTCCGGCAACAGCCAGAAACTCGACGGCGGCGCCATGTTCGGCAACGCCCCGCGCGCCCTGTGGGCCCGCTGGATGCTTCCCGACGACGACAATCGCATCGACCTCGGTTGTCGCGTGCTGCTGGTGCGCGAAGTGGGACGCAACATCCTCGTCGAAGCCGGCATTGGCGCCTTTTTCAGCCCGGACCTCAAGGAACGCTACGGCGTGAAGGACAGCCGCCATCTACTCCTCGACCGGCTCGCCGACCTGGGCCTGAGCGATGCGGACATCGACGCAGTGGTACTCACCCATCTCCACTTCGACCACGCCGGCGGCTTGCTCGCTCAGTGGCAGGACGGCCAACCGCCGCGTCTGTTGTTTCCCCGCGCACGCTACATCACCAGCCGCCGCCAATGGCAGCGCGCCCGCCAGCCCCACGCCCGCGACCGGGCCTCCTACATCCCCGAGTTGCTCGACCTGATCGAGGCCAGCGGCCGTCTCGAACTTCTCGACGACAATACCCCGTCGTCGAGCCTGGGGAGCGACTGGCGTTTTCATTTCAGCGATGGACATACACCGGGGCAACTGTTGCCCGAAGTTCTCATGCCCGGCGGCCCGGTGCTCTTCGGTGGCGATCTGGTGCCGGGCGCACCGTGGGTGCATCTGCCGATCACCATGGGCTACGACCGTTTCCCGGAAGGGCTCATCGACGAAAAGACCGCCCTGCTGGAAGACCTCCTGGCGCGCAACGGCCGCCTGGTATTCACCCATGATCCGCAGGTGGCCATGGGGCGCGTCAGCCGCGACGGCAAGGGACGCTTCGGCCTGACGGAAAGCAGCGGCGACGTGATCGACTTGGCTGCTTGATGGAGCCACCACGAAGTCTCCGGTGCGGTCGGCGGCGCCAAGAAGGAAGCGAAGAAAATCCCCGGCAGCACGCTGTTCGTCGAGCGGCGACGGCTGGCGTAAAACTCGGCACTGGCGGAACGCCAGTGCCGAGACGGCTATTCGAAGTTACTTGAACGCCGGCAGCCCGCCGATATAACCGACATGCGCTTCCAGGCGGAAGTTGTTCGTGCCGTGACGGTTCTTGCCATACAACTCGCCGGCGCGCTTCTCGAGCCTTTCCTTCAGCGCAGGCGGCGTGGTCTTGATCCAGTCGCCCTGATGCTGGTTGTTGCTCATGATGTAGGCGTGGTCGCCGAGCGCGTCCACCACTTGCAGGCCGGTGGACTCGGCACCGGCGGCGAGGCTGAGGATGCGCGTCAGTTTCTTCGTGTCGACGTTGTAGGCCCAGACGTAGTTGTTCTGGTGCGAGCCCGAGTCCTCGCCGATGAAGAGCGTGCGCATCTTCTCGGAGAAAAAGACGTTGTCGGTGTTGGCGACGAACTCGGGATCGGCGGTGTTGCCTAGCGCATCGGCCTTGATCGGGCGACCGAGCAGCGCCGGCTCGACATAGGCGCGCACCGGCACGAAGTCGGAGGCAATCGGCTGACCGCTGCTGTCCATCTGCTGGCCCGCCAGATCGAAGGTATAGGTCGCGCCAGCGTTATTCTCCTTGAGGCGGATGTCGTCGACCGGACCGCCATCCTTGGTCTTCATCGAGCCCTGGATGTAGCTCATCGCGTAGTAGAGCTTCTTGTCGGCATGGTTGAGCGCCACGCCCTCGCCCTTGGTGAACTCCGTTGTAGCGCCGAGGTAGGCGGCATAGCGACGGGTTTCGAGGAAGGCCGCCGCCGTCTCCATGCCGGGCTTGAGCTTGAGCCAGATCGTCTCGGCGGAGCCGGCGCGCGTCGGCACGAAGCCGGACTTCTCCGTCATCGATACTTCAAAGATGTCGTTAATCGTGACGCCCTTGTCGATCAGCGCCTTGATCTCGTTGTAGTGCGACGAACCGAGCTTGACCCACTTGAAATCGGCTGTGCCGCCGTCGCTACCGTCCGGCGAGGTCTGCAGCCACTTGGCGGCGTAGAGCGAGCCGCCGGCCTTGGGCATGCCGGCCTGGTGGGCGACAAACATGAACACGCCGGAGTAGCCGCCATCGTCGCCGAAGAAGGCGGTGCGGCCGTCGTTGGCAAACTTCGCCAGCTCCCAGGTGCCGCGCCCCATCTGGTAATGCTTGGTGATGTCGTAACCGCCGTCTTCCTTCACCGCCACTTCGATGGGGTAGCCATAGTGGTAGGGATTGGCTTGCTGCTTGCCGCGGAAATACACTTCGCTCATCGCCTTGAGGCCGGCTTGGGTTTTCTTGAACTCCTTTTCGCCCGGCACGAAGTAGAGGTCGTAATCCTCTTCGCCGCCGAGGTGGGTATTCCACGGCGTCTGCGAACCGAAGCAAAGTATCCACGCGCCATAGACCGACGAGAAATCGACGGGCCGCTGGCTTTTCACTTTCAGCCGGCCGTCCTTGCCCTGCGCGATTGCGGAAAGGCTCATGCCCATCGGCATGCGGCTGTACCAGTCCTTGGCCTTGTTCGCCGTCTGGCCGTCGGCCAGCACATCGTCGTATTCCCAGTGATTCACCAGGAACAGCTTGTCGCCCAGCTTGAGCAGGCTGTTGGCATCGGCCGTCTCGGCGATGGCCGGGTCTCCCTGCGGTTCCATGACCGGTTTCATATTGACGTCGTAAATCTGGCCGGCGGCGACTTTCCTGCCTTTCAGCGTGGCGATCCTGTCGGTGTTCTTGAACAGCGAAACGTAGCTGAGCGGATAGTCGCGCGTCTTGCCATCGGCGAACGTCACCTTGGCCACCGAACTCGTGTAGGTCTTGAGCAGCGCATCGCCGGAAGTCGGCGCCGGCGTGGCGGTGAATTCGAGCTTGACCGCAGCCGGGGCGGCGGCCAGGGCAGGTGCGCTCAGGCAGGCGGAAAGCGCAAGCGCGAGGGCGGCGGGACGCAATGGGCGAACATTCATGGCAGGAAGCTCCGGGTGAAATGACGCAAAAGTGTAACGGCGCAGTGTGAATGCGCCATGACAGACTCGGCGCGTCTGCCGGACATTCCCCTGCGGGCACTGCAATACGGGTGCAATCCCGCACGACTATGTTGGCAAGCTGCCCCATTCAGCCCCATCCACTCATGCCGAACACAGCGCGACTCAAGCGCGGATTTCTCGTCGCTCATGCCGATTGGTGGCCGCCCCTGCTCGTTGCCCTGCTGCTCGCCGCCTTATGGGCCATGATGTTCGAACGCGCGGACCACGACGACGCACTGGTCATCCAGGAAGCCCTGATCAATCACCATAACGTCGCCCAGGCCATGGCCGGCCATACCGAACAATTGCTCGATCGCTTGCGCTATTACAGTCGCATCCTGGCACAGGACCGACAGGACGCGGCGCCGCTGGCGCTGGTGCGCACCGCCTTGGGCCAGGACAAATCCTTCCTGCGTCTGATGCAATTCGATGCCCAAGGCAAATGGCTGTTTTCCACGGGGGCGCGCCCGGAAGCCTGGCTGCTCGATGCCGCCGCCGGCTACGCCAAAGCGGCGGCACCCGGCACCGCCGAAGACATCGTCATCGGCAGCGTACCGCCGCAGGCCTTTGCCCACGCCTGGAGCCTACCGATCATTTACCGCCCGCCGTTCGCCACTGCCACGCACGGCGGCTTCACCATCGCCTTGATCGATCTCGGGCATTTCCCGCGACGCTTCGAAAACATGAAGATCGGTAAAAGCGGAGAAATCGTCCTGGTCGCGGCAGACGGACGCGAAATCCTGCGCATGCACGAAGGTCGCCTCGACTTCGTCGAATCCATCGCCAGTACCGCGCGTCACCGCCGCGCATTTGCCGAAGCTTCCGGTACCCTGGTCGAGCGGGTGCGCGATGCCCACGACCGCCTGTTTGCCTTTCAGCGCATACCGGCCAGCCCCTTCGCCGTGCTGGTGAGCCGGACCCGTTACGACGTGCTCTTTGCCAACCAATCGACCCACCGCGGCTATTGGCTCTCGGCCTTGGCCATGACGCTGCTGATGGCGTTTTTTATCCTGCTTTGGTCTCTGGCGGCACGCAGAAAGCGGCAACTCATGGTCAGCCTGGCGCGCACGCAGGAAGAGAACGCGCGCCTCATCGACCAACTCGACAAGGAAAAGCAGGCCGCCTATCGGCTCGCCACCCACGACAAGCTCACCGGCCTGGCCAATCGCATGTTGTTTGCCGAGATCGCCGGGCGCTATGTGTCGCGCGCACAACGCCTGCGCAGCCGCTTTGCCGTCATGTTCATCGACCTCGACCGCTTCAAACCGATCAACGACACCCATGGCCACAAAGCCGGCGACGAATTGCTGGTCGAGGTAGCGCGGCGCTTGCAGGAGTGCGTGCGCCAGGCCGACCTGGTATCGCGCTTTGGCGGCGACGAATTCGTTGCGCTGGTCTCCGATCTGCACGGCAGCCGGGATGCCGCCGCGATTGCGGGCAAGATCGTCGAAAGCCTGCGGCTGCCGTTTACCGGTATCGTCGCGGACGAATTGTTCGTCACCCCAAGTATCGGCATCGCGCTGTTCCCCGACGACGCGGATGAAATCGACCTGCTGGTGCGCCAGGCGGACGGGGCGATGTACCAGGCCAAGGCGCGCGGACGGGCCACCTACGTCTTCGCCGATCCGGCGCTCAACCGGCGCAACGATCTGATGAGCCAGATCGAAGCCGCGCTGCCGGGCGCGCTGAAGCACCGCGACATCGTTTTGCACTACCAACCCAAGGTCTCGCTCAAGGACTTCGGTATCGTCGGCCTGGAAGCCCTGGCACGCTGGCAACACCCGCAACTGGGGGAGGTCTCCCCGGTCGACTTCATTCCGGTGGCAGAAACCAGCAGTCTCATCGTCGAGCTGGGCGCCTATGTCATCGACAGCGTCTGCGCGCAACTGGAAGACTGGCGACGCGCCGGCCTGCCTTTGGTGCCGGTGGCGATCAATGTCTCGCCGCGCCAACTGCGTTCGTCGCGCTTCTACGCTCACATCGAGCAGGCGCTGGCGCGCCACGCTATCGATCCGCGCCTGTTGGAGATCGAGATTACCGAGACCGGTCTGATCGAAGCGGGCGACGACTCCGTCGAGCTGTTGCGCCGCCTCAATGCGCTCGGCATCCAACTGGCCATCGACGATTTCGGCACCGGCTTCTCCGGGCTCAGCCATCTGCGCGCTGTGCCGGCAAAGCATCTGAAGATCGACCGTTACTTCATCAAGGACATCCGCAACGACATCAATGACGCGACGATCGTCAGCAGCACCATCGCGCTCGCCCACAACCTCCATCTGCTGGTCATCGCCGAGGGAGTCGAAACGCCGGAACAACTCGCGCACCTGCGCGCGGCCGGCTGCGATCAGGCCCAGGGCTATCTGCTCTCGCGTCCGGTTGCGGCCGACGCGGTCATGCCCCTGCTGGCGCAACAGTATATTTTTGCCCATGACGCTGTCGAAAGGATATAAGCCATCATGTTTGCCCGCCTGAAGCAGCGTGTCGGAATCGCCGCCATGATTCCATTGCTCTACGTCGGCGCCTGGAGTCCGGCGCAAGCGGCTGAAAAATGCGAGACCCCGGCCGAACTGCGCT
>Ga0209262_10000102_pt1 | contig 54080 bp, 47 predicted proteins | sample Lowcelwee11metaG_FD_187171 | JGI IMG/M metagenome (GOLD analysis project Ga0209262, IMG submission 187171) | Freshwater pond sediment microbial communities from the University of Edinburgh, under environmental carbon perturbations - Low... | ecosystem: Environmental > Aquatic > Freshwater >... | reverse complement strand
CTCTTTGATAGCCTTCATATGACGTGGCGCAATGTATCCGGCAGCACCTATAAGAGCAAAGTTCTTATTTTTCATTGTTGTATCCTATATAGATTTCATACCATAGACCAAACATGAATAAATTCCAAATTTTTTGGGTATTTTTTGCCTCATATGTTGTCGTATACTGTAATACGTTGGCATTAAATAATCCTGTTTCAGGTAGTTTGTTGATTGTAGTTACGATTTCATTCCAAAGAAAATCTTTGACCCAATAATGTACTGGCGAGAACCAGCCAGTTTTTTTTCTATTTTTTATTTCATTTGGTAATAAATTTTGTCCAAAGCTATCTTTGAGTATTTTTTTGCCACCAGCCTGGCTAAAGATATTAATTTTATGTTTGAATGGTATTTTCATCGCATACTCTACTACTCTATAATCTAAAAAGGGAGAACGTATTTCTATACCGTTTGCCATACTCATTTTATCCATACTCATAAGCTCAGATTCCCCAAGCCAATATTTTATATCCATGTACTGCAACATGTCTTCGTTTGAATCAAAGTTTTTGTCAGTAGTTACTGACATATAAATTTGTTCAAATTGATTATTGGTAATCTTCACATCGATGTTTAATATTTCTTTTAACTCATCTAAAGTAAAAGTTCCCCACCATGTGAATAATCGTTCAAAACTAAAATTTTTAGGAGTTGTTTTAAGTTGGATACTTTTAAATTTATTGTGGGAAAAAAGTATATTTCTTATATCATCCGGTATTAGCTTTAAAATACTTATTATTTTATCGTATCTGTATTTATCGTAGCCTGCAAAAATTTCATCACTTCCACTTCCGTCTAAAACAACTTTAACACTTCCATCTTTTATGTATTTTGTTAGAAGCATTATTGTTAAGTTTGTAGCAGCAAAATGAGGTTCATCCATATGATAAACACTTTTCTTTACTTCTGAAAAGAATGATTCATCATTGACTACTTTAAAATCATGATGTATCGTCTTTAAACTTTGTGCTGTTTTTTTTGCCAGTTCTGCATCCTGGTTATATTTAAAACTTCGTTCGCCTATATTGAAAGAGGATGAAAAAGTTTCAATTGGGTTGTGATCAATCCTTTTTGCAATAGATGTAACGAGAGTAGAGTCAACACCACCACTTAGTAATGTGCCAAATTTTACATCTGTTCTTAATCGAAGTTTTGTAGCGTCAAAAAGTAAATCTTTGATATCTGCTCTCATTTTTTCTTTAGAAAAAGTCATTTTAGTAATATCAATATCCCAATATTTTGTTATAGTCAAATTACGATTTTTATCAATAATCATATAGTGAGCAGGCGAGAGTTTTTTAATACTTGTGAAAATCGTTAGAGGGGGAATAACAAATCCCTTTCTTAAAAAAGAGATTAATGCTATAGGATTGATTGTTTTATCAATTTTGATAGACTCGGATATGGCTTTTAACTCAGATGCAAAATACAAACTTTTATCCTCTTCACTATACGTATAATACAGAGGTTTGACGCCAAGCCTATCTCGGGCTATGAATAGCTGATCTTCATTTTTATCATATATTGCAAAAGAAAACATCCCATTTAATTTAGTAAGTACTTTTTCTTTGTATTCTATAAATCCATTTAATAAAACTTCTGTATCAGACTTGGAGTGAAACGTATACCCTTTTAAAAGTAATTCTTCTCTAAGCTCAATATAGTTATAAATTTCACCATTGAATACTATAGTAAAATTTTCATCATTTGATATAAATGGTTGATGCCCACCCTTGATATCTATGATACTGAGCCGTACATGTCCGAAAGCGACATCTTTATTTTTATTTATGAACCTGCCACTATCATCTGGTCCTCTATGCTTAATTAATTCCATCATTTTATTAATCGTGGAAAGATTATTCTCTTTTTGTGTAGAATTTACTACACCTACTATTCCGCACATATTAAATTATTTTCTTTCATTGATTTTTTTTGCCGGTATTCCGGCATATATTCCATATTGGTCTGTATCTTTGGTTACGATACTCCCATGAGCTATAACACTTCCTAGAGCGATTTTAATACCGGCCATTATCGATACATTGCTAAATAGCATAACATCATTACCTATTTCAACTGGATAATAGGTTTCTTTTGAGTATATTACTTTTTCATTTTTATTATAGATATCATGATCATGTGAATAAATGTAGTTATCCCTACCTATTTGAGAATAATCGCCTATAATTATACCTCCACTCCCATCTATATATGAATTGCTTAGTATTTGACTATTCTTTCCTATTTTGACATTTCCGCCAATTATAACTCCATCTTTAATTATACTGTCGTCACCGATTGTTAAGTTGGTCGATTTCCAAATCTTAACATTTGATGAGATACTTACGTTCTGGCCAATATTTTTTGTTGACTCAAAAGAGAGTACTAACGCTCTAATTCTTTTTAGATATTTATGTACATAGTAAACATCTGGAATTTTAGAAAGAATCAAATAGAGTATGTGGAATATATTATTTTTCATCTTGAGTCCAGTTTACAATATTTTTAACTCTCTGCACCCAAGTATATTTTTGTACATCATTATATGCTTGATTAATCATATGAGAACAATCATTTTCTAAGACAAATCTAATTTTTTTTGCCAAATCTTTTGGATTATCTGGTTCGTAAAGAGTTGCATTTATACCATCTTTCAAAATTTCTTTAATAGAAGGTAAGCTGCTGGCCACGATAGGTCGTTTACTGGCCATATATTCAAATAGTTTTAACGGTGAAGTATAATAGCTCATTTTATCTTTTGCAGAGTTTGGCAAGATTAAGACATCCGCATTTTCTATATACTTAATAGTCTCACTCTTTTTTACAAAACCAGTGAGTTCGATATTTTTAATCTTCTTTTCTTCTATATATTTTTTAAACTGTGGCAAAGTGTCATCCGAGCCGCCAATAATAGTACATTTGACATTATTCAAATACTTCAAACTATCTACCAATGTATAAACTCCTTTCCACTCGAAAAGGTTGCCCGTATAAACTATATTGGCAATAGTATTCTTTTGGTATTTCATTATATGCGCATATTCACTTACATTGACTCCATCATGGGCAACTAATATATTGGTTACACCATCCTTTTCATATAATGTTTTCAAGTAGTTGTTAATCACAATAATTCCATCTATATATTTAGAATTTTTAGTGATAGTTTTGGAATATATATGAGCTTCAAAATATACCTTTTGTTTTATTATGCCTAATTTTTTTGCTAAGTTTAAAAACAAAAGGCCATGCGAATCTCTCGTAAAAATTGAGGTAAATGGGTCTATGTTTTTTAATTTTGCTAAATAACTGATTCCAAAGGAGAAAGTTCGAAGTAAAAACCAGATTGTATTGAAATATTTAAACAAAAAAGTACTATCTATGCAAGGGATTTTTTTTAGACTAAAAACTTCATTTACATTATAGAATAGAAAAGGATTGTTGATTTTTTCCATAGATGGAGTATTCCTCATTTGAGGATACCAAAATTCAACATGATGGTAATGTTTACTAAATGCTTCACACATGACCATAGATTGGTATGTATTCGCTTTTTCGGAGGGAATTCGTGTATTTGAGATATAAATTAATTTCAAGTTTTTTCCATCACATTGTTAAATAGATGATATTAAATAATCCAACGCCTATGTACCATCGAATAAGCCACCGTTTATAAGGTGCTATTTTAGCTGTTTCAGAAAGGATTTTATACTGATAGATGCCATAAAATGAAACAAATGAAAAAATACCGTAAAGTGGTAGTCGATATCTAAAGGTATCAGGAGCAGGAGAAAGTAATGTAAACGAGGATGATACATAAATGGCTAAAAACATTCCTAATAATAATATTTTATACTTTCGATCTGTGATATTAAGAGATCCAATCATAAAAAATGGGAGAAAGATTAGCCAATAGGTAGATACAAAAAGAGACTCTAGAAGTTCTTTTAGCTCAAAGCTTTTCAAAAACGTAAATGGAGACGGGCTGAAAATATTCCCAATTAAAATGACGATGACATTTTGAGCGGATAACAAGTTTTCATGATCTAAAAATCGAGACAATATACTTCCCGAATATATTGAAACATCTCCTGATAGGTAATAGATATACCCTGAAAATTTTTCAGATATACCTATCTTGAACAGCAATATGTATCCTATAAAAATAATAAGTGAAAATAAAAAGAGATATCGTCTCTTTTTTTGCTTATTGTTTTCAAAAACAATTGATAAGGAGAAAACAAAGAAAATGGCAAAGATTATATAAACGTTACGAGTTAATAATAGTATTACTGTAGACAAAAAAAGAATAAAATAATTTTTTCGTACAAGTGATACGATAATAAGTAAAGCCATTGAGGCAGTAAGTGATTCACGAAGATAGAGTGAATTAATAAAAAGCATGGGCGGGGCAAAAAGGGTAAAGACAAAAAATGATTGTGCAATTTTTAATGGAAAGTTAAAAAGATTTGATCGGTAGGCATACCATGCCGTTAAAAAATAAAGTGAGAAATTAAAGATTAATGCTACTTTGGCATCACCGATACTGAGATATCGCAAAGTATAAATAATTTTACTCCATAAGATTTGAATACTATTGTAATCCTGATTATAAGGAATATTTCCCATCAAAACATCGCTAAAACTATAGTTACTTTCAAAATAATATTCTGATGGAATTAAATACGCATGGAACTGATCGCTATAGGCTAAGATCTCACTAAAATTTAAACTGATAAATAAAGTTGTGATGAGAACATAACTGTGATAAATAGCAAGGACAAATATAAGTTCTTTATTGTTTCTAGGAGTCGAAAGGATAAGAATAATAGAAATAAATGCGATAAATAAATACGGGTAAAAGGCTTGAAAAATGACAGCACAAAGAAAAAGATTTCCTATAATTAGTGTGTTTAGATGACGATAATCCCACAAAAAAAGAGTTCGAAGACTTAAAAAAAAGTGTGCAAATCTAATCATAAGACGCTTGACTTTTTAATAGATTCAATAATTTTAAGAGACATATTATAATAATCAAACTTCGTTGATACCATTTTTTTTGCATATGCGGATAATTGATCTTTAAGATCCTTATCTAGTAATATGTCTAATATTTTATTAGCAAAATCTGATTCATCCGTAGAAATTAGATAACCACTTTTCCCATCTTCGATAATCTCTTGAGTTCCCGCAGTTTTTCGGCTTACCACAACTGTTCCGCATGCTTGTGCATCACTTACGACTAGCCCGAATCCTTCATAATTTGAAGTGTGTAAGTATATATCTGTTAAATAATACATGATTTTTAATTCTTGATGAGACAATATGCCTAAGTAAATAGGTTGAAGCTGGAATTTATTTTTTAAATCAACCATATCCCAATATGAGTTTTTCATATTTCCGGCAATTAAAAAGTTTACATTATTTTCCTTTTGTACCTTCGCGATACTTGAAAAAAGATAGGGAAGGTTTTTGACTTTTACCGGTCGCCCTGCCCAAGAAAGAATGGGCTTATTGATATCAATTTTATACTTTTGTATAAAATTCAGTTTTTCCTTTTCAGATGGAGGATTTTGCCAAAATTCTGTATTAACAGGAACGGGAGCTATATCAATGATCGCTTCGGGAATTCCAAGTTCATGGATATATTTTTCTTTTTCTGCCGTATTGACGACCCTTAATCTATCGGCATGACGTAATGTGAAATGGGCTATTTGATTGAAAATAGAAAAGAGAATCGGTTTTTCATTTATCCATAGTCGATTATTTAAAAAGCAACTGTGATTTTGGATATGGAGTGGAATATTGTATTTCATTTTTAAAATATATCCGGCTAAAGCAGTACCGAATGGATCTTGAGTAGTAATAACATCTATTTTTTTTACTTTAAAAATTTCATTTGCTATTGCCAATACATCAAATATAAAAGTGAGCATATTCATAGATTTTGTAGGGTAAATCGAAAGATTTTCGTAGTGTTTTGTATTGAGATGATTTTTTTTTGGAGAAAAAATGATCATATCGATATGTCCTAACTTATCAGCATATTCTTGCTGTCTTACCAAAGCATCACCCATTGGATTTGATAAAATGGTATCGCCAATGGAAATCATCAGTAGATTCATTGATCCATTTCTTTTTGAAGCATTTCTTGAATAATATCTTCCAAAGACTTGGTATTTTGCCAGTTAAGAGTTGATTTGATTTTGTCAGGATTACCACATAAGGGATTTTTCTCGCTTGCGCGATAAAATTTTGGATCTACTTTCACATATTTTTCATAATCTAAATCTAAATACCCAAAAGTTATTTCCAAAAAGTCTCTGACACTATGAAGCCTCCCTGTTGCCATTATGAAATCATCTGGCGTATGATGTTGTAACATAGACCACATAGCCTCTACATAGTCAGGGGCATATCCCCAATCCCTTAAAGCGTCAAGATTACCTAGCTGAAGATCTTTTTGTAGACCTTTTTTAATTTTAACAGCGCTAGTGATTATTTTTTTAGTAACGAATTGGTTTCCTCTTCTAGGACTTTCGTGGTTGTACATTATTCCTGTGGCAGTAAAGATTTGAAGTTTTTCTCTATAGTTTTTAGATAGATAATGACTTGATACTTTTGAAATCCCATACATTGATTTTGGATTAAAAGGTGTTGTTTCAGTTTGTGGTGAAACATTCGGTTCCCCAAACATTTCACTACTGCCAGCGAAAAAAAATTTACAATCTTTATTTACTTCATTGATTGTAGAAAGTAAATAATGTGTTGAATTAAAATTATTATCCATTGTAGCGAATTCATCATTGAATGAGTAATTCACAAAACTCGCTGCAGAGAGATGATAACATTCATCTGGAACAACTTTTGAAAAGATTTTATATATACTTAAATGATCCGTTAGGGAACCTTCATGTAGGTGGAGTTTGTCTATAATGTGTTCAATATTTCTTAATTTATTTTTATCTTCAAATGATTCTCTACGCAAAATACCGTGGACTTCATACCCCTTTTTCAGAAGAAGCTCACTTAAATACGATCCATCTTGGCCGGTTATACCTGTTATGATTGCTTTTTTCATGATTTGTATACTTTTTGTAATAAGTTGGTAAAATAGAACTTCCAGTCATTTTGTTTTGCATATTTTTTGCAATTTTCTTCCCATTTGACAAAATTTCCCTGTTCGTAGTCTTCTATAATTAGACTCATTTTTGAATAGATATCTTCAACATCTTTTTGATTACATAGGTATCCAGTAATGCCATCAACTATAGCGCTCTCATTACCACACTGAGTGGAACCGATTGATGGAATCCCGCAGGCATTTGCTTCTAGATGAATCAGACCAAATCCTTCAAAATGTTCACCTTCATTAACAGATGTTAAAATATTGCATATAGATTTTCTGTAAATTGTTATTAAATTTTGGTCATCAATTTCTCCTAGAAATATCACTTGATTTTCTAGTTCGTGCTCTTTGACAAATTTAATACAAGTTTCCGCATATTTTCCCATGCTTGCCGCGCCAACAATATAAAATTTTACATCATTGTAATTTTTGACAATTTTTTCAAATGCCTTTAGTGCATAGATGAGACCTTTTCTTGGTTTGATATGCCCGACAAATACAAATGCTTTTTCTTTGATTGGAACGTCGCAGCAGATTTGAAAGCTATCATTATTGACACCTAACGGTATAGTTTCGATGTGATGATTAAAAATATTATTGAATCGTTCCTTCGTATACTCACTGATAGAAACAATTCTATCAATGTGTTTTAGTGCATACCAATATAAAAATTTGTTAAATTTGTGTTTGAACGTTACAATTGAATATGTACCCACAATGCTGTAAATTTTTTTACTACGGTTAAATACAAGAATAAGAGGTAATAATGGCTCAACTAAAATATGGGCAATATCAATTTTCTTAATATTTATATATTTTCGTATAGCAATGATGTCTTTGAAGACATATAGATATTTGAATAACCCATCATGCATGGATGTAAGGAGTGGATAGATGACAATATTCTCGTAAGCCGATAAATCCAAGTTATCTGCATTGTTTAAAGTAAATACAACGACTTCGGAAAAGTGTTGAGAGGCATTGATGATGGTGTAATAATTAAGTACAGCCCAGCCACTTTTTAGATTTATTTCATTGCATACATAAACTATTTTCATCTGTTTCCCTTAATTACCAATTAATTTGATTGTCGAGATGGTGAGAGAAGAGAGATAGATTTCAATAATAAACTGATTATGATTCAGTTTTTGATCGGAGGTTAAAACTAAGAGATTCATTTTCGTGCGCTTACCAAATAGCCAGAAGTGATGAAATCTGACTTGATTAGCCAAGAAAGCAATACTACAAATGGCAGATTGAAAAAGGCTAGAACAATAAATAATGGAGCAAAAATTTTAGAGGATATTTTAGGGTCCATAATCAAGCGAACACTTAAAGTATTTATAGCTTCAGCCCAGCTATTTCTTTCTTTTATTGATACATATTTAAAATCCTTCAATAGGAATTCTAAACCATATCGAGTATATCTATAATAATCAAAAGGCCGTTCATGAATAGGAAATATAAATGGCACTGTTAATATTAATTTTCCTTCATCTTTCAATATACTAAAAATATTTTGAATAGCTAAATGAGGTGAATGTAAATGCTCCAAAACCTCGGCTATAACGACTATATCAAATTTTTCACCATTAAAATCATAACTACAAATATCACCTAAAATATCAGGGTTTCTTTGTTCTGAAATATCAAATGAAACAACTTTGAAGTTGTTTTTTGCTGCGTATGTGTTTAATAATTTGCTTATTTCTCCACCAACCCCTATGTTTAGTACTTTTAAGTCCTTTTGAATTTCAAAGAATTGCGCATTTAAAAATGGGTACAAACCTTTCCTGGAGAGGATTTTAGAAAGCTTAATGAATAACATAAAAATTTTTTCCATAACAGTCATTTTTTAACTTTCACAACAAACCCAGCACCAAATAAACTTTTCCAGAGTTTATTTAAAAAAGGGATTCCTTCATATACATGAATTTCACTTTGTTCGTCAAATTCTAATTCTTTTAGCCACCATTTAAGATCTCGATATGTCCAAAATCTGAGATGTTCACCTGGATGCAAAGTCCATTGAACAGGAAAAGATCCGAAAAGTAATCGCAATCTGTAAGTAAAATAGCCACTATTTGGAAAGCTAAAAAAAACTCCTTTTTTCGCTTTTGATAAAATAGCATTTAAAAAAATTTCAGGATTAGGCATATGCTCTAAAACTTCGAGCATCATAACGTAATCTACATTGGGAAGGGATGCTAAGGCTTTTGTATCATTAATGTCAAATTTTAGAACGCGAATCCCTTTTGAATCTAAAAAATTTAAACAAATATCAGAAACATCTGCACCAATTGCATCAAAAGTTTTTTTTGATTGCATATATAGCAATACACCACCATCGCCACAACCGATATCTAAGACGGATGATCCCTCTTCAATTTCTTTTAAAATCCAGTCACCTCTTTGCATCTGCCATTGATTGCAATAGCCTAAATTAGTTCCTCGTTTATTGATCCAATAATCATCGTAGTTGGTTGCCGCCAAAGTGAGTTTTGGGTAATAAAATATCTGTTTGACGATGTTCTTGAAAAAGTGAATCATTGATAGCCTAATAGAATGGATTTCGTTTTTATAGAGTTGAAAATATTATTTTCTCCCCATATAGATGTATTTCTTTTTTCAATTTCGTGAGAAGACATATCAAAATATTTTTCGACTAAGTTTATCATTTCATCTGTCGTTAAACATAGCTCGATAAGGCCATCTTTCCAAAGATGGCTACCATAGTCATAACTATTATATAAAGCTATTGATGGTACACTCGCAAGCCAGCTTTCCATCAAAGCTGTAGAATGAGTTCCTATGACTAATCCAATTTGATTATTTTGTAGAGATTCAAAAAAAGTATTTGACGTATCGATTTGAATCTCATTTTTGTGTAAAAATGAGGTTAAACTATTTTTTTCCCCCGGTTTACCTCTGAAAAAAAGATTATATCCATTCACAGATAGGAAATTGATAAATGGATAGACTTCTTCGTAATCAATATTTGATTCACCAAGCCAAAGTATATTTTTGGATCGATATTGTATCTTTTTTAAAGGTGATTTGATTTTAAAGTGTCCTACAACTTCAATATTTTCTGGTTGATAATTTGGGGTCAGGCTCAATAATTTTTCTTTAAAATAATCACTCCAGACAAAATATTTATCAAAAGGAAATTCAAAAAGGGCTAAATGGTATTCATTAAATCTACCATGCATATAACCTATAGTAGTAAGATTAAGTTCTTTTGCTACATTATATATTTCGAATGGATATCTTGTATCATCAATAGTTATAAATGTTTTAATTTTTAAAAATTTAAAAATCAAGCGAATGATTTGATGGATATGATATGAATCATTATAGGTTTCTTGATGAATTTCTAAAAGTTCTGTGGCAAATATATTCTCAGTATGTATATATGTAAATTTCTTTTTCCATAAAAAGGGTTTTAAGACATAATAGATTGCTTCGAAATAAATTGTATTCGATTTTTGATATAGGGTAGAAAAGGTATATTTGTAATTATTGATATGCATAAAGTTTGCACTCTGTTGCGGAGAAATGATATTAAGTATCTCTTGTGATCTTATATCGTATAGAGAATTTGAATTCTTAATATCAATCAGATAATGGGCAATTTGTACACCCTTGAATTTTATTTTTAGAAGATTATATATGGAATAAAAAGCTAAGAGTAGATTGAGAATATAGCTTTTTAAAGAAATATGATGTGTCGGTGGGGTGTTTTTTATTGATTGTGTATCAATATTGGGAACAATGAAATACATAAACAATAAATTAATCCTACAATAAAAGAGTTTATCAGTAGTAACTGATTTAAAGTAGGTGTTATAAAACTTGAGAGAGTTTTCAAATATCAATATCAAATCGCTTCGGTTTTTTCTAAAACTTCTAACGCATCTTGTCGGATATGTTTTTGTTTAATTTCATTTAAAACAAGTTCTTTATCAATTTTTTCTTCTGCAATAGCACTTTTTAAATGCCCAAAGAAAAAATCAATTTGAGTTTGATCCGGGTGTTGTCGATGTATATAGAGATTTCTTCCTAATAGTGTATGTATCCATTCTCGTGGGATTAAGCCAAATAATGGTTTCATTTTTTTCGGAGTATATTCTATTTTGAGCCCTGTTCTCCAAGGTTGAGTAATTCGTAATGTATTATGAATTAGTTTTGTTTCAGGTGTCAATTGATCAAAATGATTCCAAACCTCATCTAAAATCCCTATTTTCGCTATTTCTTTTCTAAGTGACATCCAGTCTCTATAGTCAATTTTCTGATGTATTAAATCATCTACTATATTTTTGATTTTCCAATGTGTGAGTTTTGTGTTATCCAATAACATTACACTTGTTCCCCACTCTCCACCTTGTTTTCTCATTAGAGCCGCATTACCACCCATGTCCATAGTAAATAGTTCCCATATATCCGAATAGGTTGCAAATACATCAGGGTCTATTACAATGGACCTTCCTTCAAAGTTCATAAGCTCAGGTGGCATGAATCGTGTTAATGTGAATGATTGAAGGTCTTCATTCCCGTAATCAACTTCAACACCGTCTTTTAATATTTTTTGTTTATAGAGTCTTTTTAAATCTGGAATATCATGCGCATGGATAATCTCTACTGTAAACTTGTCGTTATGGTTACTGTATCTTTCAATAGTGTATTTAGCCATCAAGGCACCAAGATATTGTTTGTCATTCGTTTGAATAAATACTTTATAGTCCATCTCGTCTTCGCCTTTTTAAAAATTTAATTTATATTTGGAGGATAAAATTGCTAAAGAGAAATATAAATGTATATTTTTCCCAGGCCATGTTTCCTTTTTATAAACTTGAGACTTTACTTTTGTCCAATCTATTAGACTGGATGAATTTTCAACTGATGAGAACGTATCCAAAAATAAGTCTTTATATTTCTTATCATACCATATATCTATTGGAGCTCTCCAACCACTTTTCTTTTTATTCATTATATATTCTGGCAGAGTATTTTGGTAATGGTTCCTTAAAAATATTTTATTATATTCTTTGCTGATATATTCACGTTTATTTAAGTTATTATCGAAAAAATGTCTTAAGGGCATATAGGATAATGGAGAACGTAATTCCAGTGATTGACTCATGAAAAGTTTATCTGAACGGATGAAATTTTCACTGGCTAGCCAAATAACTCTATCCAATAACATCATGCTATGAACTGAACTTTTTTTAACACCGTATAATTTATTATAATCTTCATAAATTTTACTTATATAATTTATGGCGGGTTCGAGATTCTTATCTGATTTTAAAAATTCATTCCCTAAGTTTTTAAAACTGAACCATCTTTCTGGAATATTTTGATATCGGTATGATGTCTTTCCTTTGTTTTTAAGTTTATTGAAAATATACGCCGACATATATTTAATTAGAAAATCATATCTATTATTTTCTAAGTAATATGGGTAGCCACTGAATACTTCATCTCCGCCATCTCCAGACAAAACAACTCTCTTTTTGTCTCCATGAATACCCTCTTGTTTAGCTGTCTGTAAATATATAGGTAAAGAAATATTATAGTTTGGCTCTTCAATGAGCTCATAAGCTTCTATGAAGTTTTCAAAATAGCTATCTTTTGTTATAAAAATTTCAGAATGGTTGGTATTATAATCCTTCGAAAGTTTTCGTGCTAAGATCGCATCTTCATTAAGAATATGTTCTTTATTGATATCAAAATATGTGGTATAAGTATCTAACTTGTAATTTAATTTACTAGCCTCATGTAAAATCAGAGAAGAATCTAATCCGCCACTCAAATTCAATGATATGTTGACTCTGCTTTGTAAATGCTCTTCTATAACTTTTGAAAGGATGTTATGTTTACTGTACTCATAGCTAAAGCTACTTTTATAAAATTTTTTTTCTATATTTTTTTTCTTAAAGTTATATGTGACACATTCCGATGGTAAAAGTTTATATAGGTCCTTAAATAAAGTATATTGGCCAGGAATATACCCTATTGTACAGGCAATTGATATTGCATCTTCTTTCACATTTTTACTTATTTGGTGCAACAATATAGCTTTTATTTCAGAGCTAAATATAAATTGGTTGTTGTCAAAATAATAGTAAAGATTTTTTTGTCCGGAAGGATCTCTATATATTTTTACTATTTTCTCATTTTTATTATATAGAGCAATAGCAAACATACCTTGTATCTTATCTATAAAATTCCACCCATATTTTTGAATCAATGCATAAAGCAATTCAGTATCTAAATTACTAATGTTTTCTCGATTAGAAAGATGAGTATTAATAATTTCATTAGTATTGTAAATTTGTCCATTGAACGCTAATATCCATTCTGAGTCATCTCGGTGAAACGGTTGTTTTGAATTAGCTACAGAATCTCGGATTGATAGTAAAACATGCCCGATGCTGATATTCTCATCACAATAGGTACCCGCATAATCTGGCCCTCGATGTGTTAAGGTATTATTCATCTCGTTGATTTTATGTAAAGAAGTAAAAGAGAAACCATTAATCCCGCACATTGTTAGTAACCCACTCTTTTGGGTGCACCAAAGATCAGGTGATTGAATTTCTCTATAGGAGTACGTTTTTCAAAAACCACTATAAATATTTTTCTTAATGCTCCTTCTGGTGCATTGATTTTTTTGACGCCATGCCAAGATGCATCCGTTCGTGCAAAGATAAAGCTCCAAGGAGCCATGCTCATAGCCATTATTTGTTCATCAAAATCAGAAAATGATGGGGCGCTTTTACAATCAAATTTTTTATTTTGATCAATTAATACCATCGTTTGTCCTCCCCATTCATTATTCCAGTCTTGTTCTGTATTTAAATAAAACAATTGAGATCCTAATTTGGCTTTTCCATCACAGTGAGGAGAAACAGAGTTCCCATTTTTTGCGTAGTGCCAATGAAAGTATAAATCAATATCTTCATACCAACTAAGAGAAAAAAACTTTTTTAAAAACTTTTTATATTCTTTTCCATTTAATTCGTCTATAAATTTTTTCCATGAGTCGGATATAAAATCTTGTTGTTCATATTGTAGATAAAATCTATCATGCGATTCTTGACCATATGGTCTTTGTATCCCTTCACTTCTTTCCATATGCTGTAAAGTGGGCAGATCGTTAATAAGATTCTGAAGGGCATCTTTTTTTAAAAAATCACGTATAGAAATCCAAGGAAACTGTTTAGCATTTTGAAATTCTTCTTTTGAAATTTGAGCTACATTGTTTGTATCTATAAATAACATTTTTAACCCCTTGTTTTTATGATTTTTGCTGGTACTCCAGCAAGAATAGCATTTTCAGGATATGAACCACTAGTTACTACTGCACCAGCTGCTACTATACATCCATCTCCTATTATTGCACCTGGAAGAATAGTGCAATTAGCCGCAATCCAACAGTTTCTACCTAAGACAATGTCTTTTTGCTCATACCCCTGAAATTTCATATCTAGGTGAAGATCGGAAAATTTATGATTTGCACTCCTGATGACCGTATTGGGACCAATCATAGAGTTTTCTCCTATCAATATTTGAGATTTAGAATTAGCTGCGATTGTTACATTTCTACTTATATTTACACCATTGGAAATCATAACTCGGCCTTTTATGAAAATAGAAGTTGATATAAAAAAATCATTGTTATTTTTATTTATAAAACCTAATTTTTGGAATAATTTAATCCTTAGAGTGTTTGAATATCTATGATCAGGTAAATTAAGTATAATCATTTTCACAATCTCTTTTAATAATGTAGTCATGTTGTATTAATCCTCTCGGTACTTTAATTGTATTTGTGTAGTACTTCTTTAAAAAAAAGTGAAATTTCTTTATCATAATTTTTTACAAAATAATAATCATCATCAGATACAATTTTGTATTTTGTATTTTTATTCAGTTTAGCAAAAAATTCTATAACATCTTCCGGTTCTAGTAGAGTATTAGAAGGTACTTTTGTAATATAATCATTGAAAAATTCTACGCTTTTGCCATGCCAATTGATAAAAAGATTAGGGATTTCAAAGATTGCTGTTTCTAGTGCACAACTAGAGTGTCCAGTTACGTGAAAATCGGAGATACTAAGCACATCATAGCAATTATATTTTTTAGACAAAATAATATTCTTAATTTCGTCATCTATATTAATCCACTCGAGTTCACCGCGAGGGATAAGAATAAAAAGAAATGTTGGATGGAGCGATGCCAATTTAAAAATCAGCTCTGCAGTTTCTTTTAATATGGTGTGTTGTAGGCTAACACAAAAAACTAAATCATATTCACTGGTATCAATATGGAGTTTAGCGGGGGTTTTAACAGCTTTATTTAAAAAAAAATTACCGATTGGAATAACTTGTGATTGAACGTACCCATGGTACTCATCAAAATAGTCTTTTTCTGTTTTCCCAAAAGAAAGAAAAAATGATGGTCCATAGCTCTTAAATAGATTATTCTGACATCTGTAAACAGGGGAATTATTTATTACACCGTGCTGAAATTCAACAGTTGGTATAGACAACTCATATGCTGCTCTAAAGATGCATGGTCTAGCATTACTTAAAAAAATAATCTTTGGTCGATAAATTTTAAAAACTATTTTAAAAACTAAATATTTGGCATATAATTTTTCTGCATTAGATGAATAATCGATATTATTTATTTCCAATGTTTTCAATAAGTTGTCAATTTTTTCAAAATGCAGCCTGCCAAAAATTAATCTCCTAATTTTAACGATCAGACTCACTATTGAATCGAAGATCTTCTCATGGAGTTTTATTCCTATCTTCTCTGTAGATATTTTATTCACCAATGTATTAAAATTTTCATCACTGGTTGTACCATAAAAACTTAATGTCTTTTTATAATCTATATATTCAAAAATACCGGAAAGTAATCTATCGTAGTAAATGCCATTATGCTGTCGAATTCTATTGGGTTCGGTGAAAACGAAGTAATCATATTTACAGATTAAATATTTCAAAGAGGAGAAATAAAAAAAGAGTTTAGGAACTTTTTTTTGGTGTAATTTATTGACAGGTATGTTTGATTTATCCATATTTACTCTATCAATTTTCATAATAAAGTGTCTTTTAATAAATGGCCAAATTTGTAAAGAGCCGTATTCTAAATCATTAAAATCACCATTTTGTTCACAGCTAAGAAAAATCTCTGTATTTGATTGAGTCTTAACACTTTTCTCTTGTATCACACAAGCCACTTTATTACTTCAAATACTTCTGCTTTTTTTACACCTATTTTTTGTCCTGCATTTTTGGCTTCATTGTAAAAAAAATCAATCCATTTCTTACCCGTTCTTTCCATTTCTGATTCATGCGCTTCAATAGATCGCCGCTTCAATTCCCAGTAATTTGAGATATCGACATAGAAGTTGCCTTTAAATTCTAGATGTGAATGATACCAATTGCTTCGATACATCAAAAGTCTCGGTACATGGCGACAACTATGGAGAGACGCTCGAGAGACTGCCTGATGATCGTGATGAATATCAGCAATCCAATGGGTGTAAACAAGATCAATTTTTTTATCTTCAACAATTTTAATAATTTCTAGATTAAGTTCATCCGTAAATTCAATTTGTAAAGTCTTAAAACTTCCCTTGATAAGTTTGACGCCTAAAATGGCCATAGCATTTTCACCCTCTTTGGTAGCGGTGTCGTTGGAACGAATTTCAATATTGTGGTGATTTGTAAAACCAGATAGGGTAGCTACATAGGCATAAACATTATCTCCATTCGCCACATGTTTAGCCAATGTTCCGCCGCATCCCAGCTCTATGTCATCAAAGTGAGCGCCTATCGCTAATATATTCATAGTTCACCTTTACTAAAAGTTACCATTATCAAGTCTGTCGTTTCTTGATCGATAAGATTCTTTTTATACTCTTTATTTAGAGAGGTAGAAAATTGTGTCGAATAGTGACTAAAGTCCTGAGCTTTTCTTTCATTGAGCCAAGATAGATGGTTGTCTATTCCCCAAGCTTGTATGAAATTAATTTTTTTAACGGTTAATCCGACATTATTTGCGATATAAGAAAATGATTCTTTAGAAAAAACGTAATAATGCTGTTTCATGTACATAAATTTTTTATATTCTTCGAGATTGAAAAAAGATATAAGGACATCGTTCTTATTCGGAACATTGAAAATTATTTTTGAGTCGGCATCTTTTAATAGATGCTTTAACTCGAAAAGAAAACCATGTAAATCTCTAATATGCTCAAAAACACCAAATGCAACGATAACATCAAACTTGACATTATCTAATTCATTGACGGAATCACAAAAAGTTACATGTTCAAATTCATCTCTTAAAAATTCAACGTTACTTTCTGACCTTTCAATAGAATAAATATTTTTGTTATTAGTATGGGTTTCAATGAATTTCAAAAATCCACCGCTCCCACTTCCAATCTCCAATATATTATTAGCATCTTTAATCAAATCATAATAAATCTCATAATATTCATTATAATGAGACAGTGCATTTTCTTGAATATTCTTGAGTGAATATTTTTTCTTGTGTCTTATCTTTTGATTTTCATAGTAATTTTTATAGTAAGTTTCTTCTTCTGCCAATGACATAATAGGGTCTAAAAAGTGAAGTTTGCAATTTTTGCATTCTCTTACTAAAGTTTTGTCACAATCAAATATCCCTTCCATAAAAATAAAACTTTCATTAGAACAAACAGGGCATTTCATAGTATTTTCCTTTGTAATTAAATATTTCTTAAAATTTCGCGGGATTTGTCTATGCCGCAATTAAATAGTAAATCTATGCTGCTGAGGTAAGGGATAAACTCTCCATGCAGTTGAGGATAAATCGGGTGTTTGAAATCTTGCCAAATAACCTCTATATTTGCATCATTAAATGGCTTGGAATCAAAATAATCTTTCGCACCTATTCCCGATAAATAGTTAGTTGCTTCAACTTTTTGTAAAAGATCGGCCAAAAGCTCATTCGCTTTTGTCTGTAAGTTATATTTACTAGAATACTCCATTTCTATCGAAATGTTAAAAAGCTTCATTAGCATTGTAATAGAAATCATATTGAAATCTATCATTTTATCAAATTTATTTGAGTACAACAGCTCTATATGCGGGAAAATTTCAGCATAATAGGGTGCTTTTTTGTAATTTTGAATAAATAAGTTTAAATGTTCTTGTTTCCAATCCTCATGATTTAACATAATGTTATTAATTTTTTCATTTTGAGGGCTTTTTTGCAATCCCAGAGTAAACCATTTGTCACCATTCGGGGTTTTGATTTTATCTCTGTGATGCCAGCCTCTTCTTAAAAATTGCACGTCATCAAGTACAATGTACAAGTCAGCATGTAAGAGTCTATGGAAAAAACCAAGATAAGGCATAAAATCAGGCTGATGTATGACTACTGTTTTCATAAATTATTGATTTCCTTAACGATGTTTTCTATGGCATTGGTACTTATTTGATCTAGGCCACAGTGGCTCATGTGCTCTATGCTTATATTTTTTATAATTTTATAAAAAATTTCTTTATTCATATTTTGATAATACCCTAAAAATTTGGATGAACCTATGTTTTCTAAAAATTCTCCATTGGGTATTTCAAATAGTTCATTTGCAATAATGAGGCATGGAAGACCCGAGGCATTAGCTTCAAACGGCGTTATCCCTCCGCCGGTAATGGCTAAATCGTAGTGTGAAAATTCAGCGATCAGAGACGGAACATTCTGAATTATTTTGTAATTTTCATTTATTTCTTCTTTTAATTCTTTAATATGTTCAAATGACGGTCCTATATGAATCGTAGCGTGAATATTATATTTCTTGAGAATATTTAGTACCTGCAAAGTTACACCATATGTGTCGCTTCCGCCTAATGTTACTAAAATCTGATCAGCCTTTGTCCGAAGTTTTTTGTACTGATCGATTTCCTTATTTAAAATGAGGTATTCGATTCCTTGCAGTATTTTTTTGCCTTTGAGCCCATTTCTATTAAAGAATAATCCGCATACATTAAGATCACTGTATTGCGCTCCGCTTCCTAAATCATCAAATGTGATGAGTTTGCAATCATTGTGTTTTACATTGATCGCATGATTTTCGTCAGTTTCAAGTCTGTCGTTGACCCAATAGAGGATTCCGTATTGTTTAATGATATTTAATTCCCATCCGCTCGACGTATCACTTAAATCAACGATATTAAAACGGATAGCAAACTTTTCTAAAATACTTTTTGTTTTAGGGTTCTCATTAATCAGAAAAATAAAATCGTGATGGTGTGTTTTGAGGTACTCGGTAAAATTAAGCATACGAAACAAATGCCCCATACCTTTGGTATGAGAAGCTTCTATGCATAGAGCAAACATAACTCTATAGCCTCTTGTGTCGTAATGTAGTCGCTTGTACTTTTGCCGAAAATATAACATGCCTTTTGATAATCGTCTTCTGTATCTACCGTCAAACTGATTTCAGGTCTCATCTTATCTTTGATTACTTGGAGCTCAGAAATTTTGAAAAGAGTTTCATTTTCTTCGATATATTCATTAACGTGTTCCTTGTGGTTTTCCAGGGTTCCATGCATGTGACTTTTTTCCAGAGCATCGAATGTAAAGATTTCAGCCCCAACACCTTTTGGTAATACAGCAAACGAACGTGAATAATCAGCACAGGAATCAAGGTGAAGCGATATTAAATTATCCAGTTCTTCAATATCTATAAAAGGGTTGTCTCCTGTTAATCTTACTATATGATCAAAGTTGTTTTTTTGTGCGCATAAATAGTAACGCTCAAGTACATTGGATTCTGATCCACGAAAATACTTGACATTATTTGCTTGACAAAATTGCTCAATTTCGGAATCTTTTTCCAGTAAACTCGTAGCGACAATAATAACAGCTTCATGTCTCAACTTTTTGAGTCTGAACAAAATATGTTCAAGCAGTTTTTTGTCACCGACTTGTTTTAGTACTTTTCCCGGCAGTCTGCTAGAACCCATTCGTGCTTGAATAACTATCCCTATGTTCAAAACTATTTCTCTAATACAAAATAGTGGAATGCTTTTTCTTCATTTTGGTCTAGTTTATTCTGCATTTCAAGTTCATACAGAGGTTCTAAAAATTTCATAAATAAATCTATCCATTCAGTTTTTATCTCAAGGAGCATATTTTTGTCTTCAACAGCATTGACAAGTTTTTTCAAAACAGGAAATAAAGGTCTAAGACCTATATCCCACATTTGCATTACCGATTTAGAAAGATGGGTTTTATGTTCAATAACTTTTAATCCACTATTTTCGATAATAGTTTTCCATTCTGAGTAACTTTTCGCAATTTTAATGTTTTCACTGTATCTTCCTCTGTCTAGAAACTTTAAAAAATCAAAGTCTGGATTTTGATTTTTGACATATAATTGATTGTAAAAAGAAAATTCAGGCATAGTTGTATTGGGAAGCATAAGTGCCACTTTCCCACCAGGTGTAAGAACTCTTGAAATTTCATTAATACTCTTTTGCGGATCATTGAGCCAATATACAATGTTTGAAAATATAGAATCAAAGCTATTATCGTTAAAAGGCAGTATTTTATTGGCATCGTGAGTAATGAAATTATGATAAAAATCTAGTGCTTTCGCTTTCAATAAAAGGTTTTCTTTGTGGTCTAATGCGATAGAAAACTGATACTTTGGCTTTTGAACTATTTTTGGTGCATATCCGTCTTTAAAAGTGTCATGGATATCATGGTTCTCAAAAAATTTATCTAGATTTCCTACAGATTGATAGTCGTCAAAAGAAATATCGAAGTTTCCGCCGGCTCTAATAAAAGACAAGACTCCATCTCCACATCCAAGATCCAGTGAGTTCCCGCCAACAGTAAAATCTTTCATCATTTCAATATCTATGGCTCTCCACAATGCCGTCTCAGGTCTTAACCAATATACGTTTAATAGTTCTTTTAAAGCGCTCATCTTAAAATATCCTCCCATTTTAGAACTTCATCTTCATTAATATCTCGTGATGCTATTTGTGCTAGTACGATATCAAAATATTTTGGTTCTATACCATGTCCCGGTCGTTTGATATCAATATTCTCCATCGTGATTGGTTCACCTTTTTTAATCGGCTTGATGGTTACAATACTTTTTCTATTTTTTGCCCGATTGGTAATTTCTTTACCTACAGGTCTTTTTGCCCCGGTTCCTTTCATCTTTTCAAACTCTCGGATATTTGTGACAATTTCTTTCATCTCCTCGGGGTTTGCGGAGAGTTGATGATCAGGACCTTCAGCATTTTTATCATAGGTAAAATGTTTTTCAACGACTTCCGCTCCCATACAAGCGGCTGCAAAACATGCTGTTGTACCGATTGTATGATCTGAAAAACCAACGGTTAAAAATGGGAATTCCCGCTTCAGTGTCTGCATTGCCAATAAATTGACCTGATCAGGATATGTCGGATAATTTGATACCGTATGAAAAAGGATGATTTGGTCATTTCCCATTTCGAGACAGGCGTTAACCATCTCTTTGACTTCTTCTAAAGTACAATATCCGGATGAAAGCAGAATAGGTTTATTTTTGGAAGCTGCATATCTTATAAGCGGCAAATTTGTCGCGTCGTCCGCCCCAAGCTTATGCGCCGGAACATTAAGTTCTTCGAGCATATCAATATCTGTCGGATGTGATGGTGTTGAAAACCAGTCCAACCCTTTTGAATCGATATAATCAAAAACTTTTTTATGTAAATCAAAATCAATCTGATATTTTTCGAACAGCTCTCGTTGAAGCATATTACCGACATTATCCAAGTCAAATCGTGCTGTTTTCGTTACTATCGTATCGGCTTTGTAAGTTTGCAGTTTTATTGCATCAATCCCACATTCCGATGCCAAATCAATCAGTTTTTTTGCTTCTTCGAACGTTGTAAAATTTCCGCCGATTTCAGCGATAATATAACATTGGTCATGATGTAAATTTTTTAACATTTTGATCCTTGGGCATTTTTATAAACATAGTTTCTAACAATGATCTCTCTTCCTCTTACGGTAGCTCTTTCACCATCTTCCGTTTGAACAGGTAAGTAACAATTTTTACAGACTTCAAGTTCCTGATAGCCGCAAGGCTTTTTGTGCACTTCTCGTACTAAATTCAGCTTTTCACCATGCCAAATATCATAGACTGTTTCATGATTGGCGTCACCTACTACATGAGTATTCTCTTCATCATTGGAACACATCATAACAAGCCCATCTGCTCCGATGACCAATCGTTGATAAAGCATAGGACAGTAAAAATTATCAATAAAAACTTTGTCATCGGGATTTCTATGAAAATCAATTAATGGATTAAAGGCGATGCTGTCAACGTAGGGTTCAAAAGTATTATAAAACTCTTCAGGGTTCTTTTTTATACTCGGCCAAATTCCCTGTATTTTGATAACGGGTTGATGAGAGCCAAACTCTTCTTTAATCTTTTTAATTTCTTTGATTTTCGCTAATGTCTCTTCGTATTTTAGAGGTTTTCGGATTTTTTCATATTCTTCTCGCAAGCCGTCGAATGAAACGGTGATCCATGTTGCTCCGGCTTGCATCATTTTTATAAAATTGTCACGGGTTAATTTACTTCCGTTGGTCAAAAATGATATCTCTTTAATCCCTTTATCTTTGGCGTATTGTATACACTCAATAAATTTTGGATGAAGTGTTGATTCACCTCTAAGACTCAATCTGATTGCAGGTACATCGTTTGCTATTTCATCTATGATTTTAGTGAAGAGGGCAAAGTCCATAAATTTGGCATTGACTTTCTCCTTGAATTCATCAGAGATTGTGTAGCACATCGGACATTTTAGATTGCAGAGGGAAGCAAGCTCAATATCTACTAAAAGAGGGTATTTCGATACAAATTGTTTTTGAGGATACTCTTCCCAATTTTTTCGATATATTTGATATTCTTCCTTCCATCCCTCACCTTTATATTGATGAAAAAGAGTTTCTCGCTCGTCGGTTTCAAACGAGTAGTTACCTTTATTAATAATAGTTTTATTTGTCATTGTTTATCCTCAAAAATCTTAATAATATACTTGTGCCCATCTATTTCAAACCATAAGGGATAGTCATTATTATTGGCGATTCGAAAATGATTAAATTGTTCTTTGATCGTTTTATGGACATTCAGCCTATCATCTTCGTTTGTTCTACGTGGGTATATTGATTCTGACCCTATCTGTTGTTTTTTTGAAACATTAGGGTAGCGTTCGATAAATTCACGAATAAGTTCAATCGTTTTTTCACCTTGAATAGATCGAATTTCATCAAAAAGTTCATATCCGGAAAAATTAACATTCTTTTGGGCATAAATTGCACCTGCATCTACATTTTCAGTCGCTTCAAAAAGTGTGAATGTAATTTCATTTTTACCTTCTAATATTTGCCATTGAATCGGTGAAAAACCTTTTCCGTATGGCAAATCGCTTTCATGAACGACTAAGTTCAATTTATTTTGATCCAGAAAATTTTTGTCTAAAATCTTTGTATAGCCTAATATAAATACTATTTCATTTCCTATCAGTTCAGAATGATCATAGTGTATTGAATAATTGTTTTTGCTTTCAGCAATATATTTTTGTATATACGGCTCTATCCAATTATTCGACTTATCAAGTAAAAATACAACTTTCATTGGAGGGATTCATTTAAATCATTTACAATTTTATCAATCATTTCAAATGACAAATCAGGGTACAAAGGGAGAGTTAATACTCTTGCGGATACTTCATCTGCATGTTCAAGAGCATAAGTGCAATATGCAGCATAATAGGTAAAATCTTTAAATGACGGATAGTGTATGCTTGTTTGAATACCCTTGGATTTTAGGTATTCCATAACAGCTATTCTATTACAGTGTTTGGGAAGCAAAATCGGGAAAATATGATACGAAGATATTGTTTTATCCGATATTTTTTTAAATGGGACAATGATTTCCGGTATATTTTTTTCAAGTGACGCTATGTAATGTTTGACCAGTTCAGATCTTCTTTGATTATTTTTGTCGAGTTTTGCAAGCTGAACAAGCCCAAGGGAACAACGTATTTCATCCATCCGATAATTTAGGCCGGGTTGTATAACATCATAGGAAATTGTTTTTCCCTCATGCCGATCAATAGTCATGGATGTCATACCATGAGACCTTAGTAAACGGGCTTGTCTGTCAAATTCCATATTTTTGGTGACAAACATGCCTCCCTCACCTGTGGAAAGATTTTTATTTGAGAAAAAACTAAAACATGCCATATCACCAAAAGTTCCACATTTTTTCCCATCGTATGAACCGCCGACAGCATGGGCAACATCTTCGATTAGCATAATATTTTTTTCTTTACAAAAAACAACCAAATCCTCAATGTCTTCGATGGGGTAACCGGCAAAATGGACTACAATAATTGCTTTTGTCTTATCGCTTACCTTTGCTTTAATATCATGAATACTAGGATTCCAATCATTTAAAGAATTTATATCTGCAAAGACAGGTTTCGCGTTTAGCATCGTGACTACATTTGCATCAGCTACAAACGTTAATCCGGATATGATGACTTCATCATCCGCTTTTACTCCGGCAATAAGCAAAGAAATATGCAAAGCGGCCGTAGCATTAGATACAGCTGTTGAGTAAATAGCTTGCCCCAAATAGTTCGAAAATTCGCTTTCAAATTTTTTTGTCTTTTCACCTGAAGAGAGCCATTTACTATCAAGTACTTCTATGACTGCATTCTTCTCATTATCCCCATAATCTAAATCAAACAAAGGTATTTTCCACATTTTCTAACCTTTTAAAAATTTTGAGTATTCGTTTTCAAATATGTCGATTGCTTGCATATAATCATCCGGTCTCCCTATATCTAGCCAGTAGCCATTAAAAGATTCTACATTTACATTTTGATTATTCTTTATCAAATCTAGCATTAAATGATCGAAACCGTAAAAAGTATTTTCGGGAATATACTCTACAGCTTTTTTGCTTACCATGTAAATCCCCATGCTGACATCATAATAAGTGATAGGTTTTTCTTTAAAGCCGATAAGCTTGTTATCGGTTGCAACTTCTAAAACCCCAAATTCAGATTTTATTTCTCGTTTATAAGAAGATATGGTAAAAATATGATTGCCGGCTGTATGATGCTCATAAAATTTGCCAAAATCAAGATCGGTTAGTATGTCTCCATTCATAACTAAAAAATTTTCAGGTAAATCTTGAATGAGTTTCAGTGGGGCCATGGTACTTAGCGGTTTGTCTTCTAATGAATAATCAATCCTAATTCCCCATTTTGATCCATTTCCGAAAAAGGCTTGTATTAATTCGGCCTGGTGATTAACTGCCATCGTGATGTGATCAAATCCTGAATAAACTAATTGCCGTATAATAACCTCAAGAATAGGATAATCTCCTATAGGCATAAGAGGCTTAGGCAATACAATGGTATAAGGTCTTAACCGTGTTCCTTTTCCACCTGCTAATATAATAGCTCTTTTAGTGTCCATTAATATCCTTACATTTTTCCATCGAGGTATTTTCCGGTCTCTTTATGACCAAAATCAGGGATCATCTCAAAAAATAATTTGACGATTTGATCTTTTGTCCATTGTTTATCGGCTTTCATTTGATCGATTGCTTCGGCAAAACGGTTGAGCTGCGATTCATCGTAGAGGGGATCATTTTTGATGATACCGAGATTCTGAAATCGCTTCATATCGAGGGTTTCATGGTCGGTAAAAAACTCTTCGAAATCTTTTTCTCCCGTTGTGTCGCTGCTGGTAAAGAGACATGGCCATTGACCTTGATCGGGGAGCGTTTTGGAAAGTTCTCTGGCTTCCTCTTCACTATCGCACAGATAAGGTTCATACCCCAAATTGTTGAGATACTTGATCGCAATATCGGCAAACGTGATCAGGTGAAGTGCTTCACTGAGTTTCGGGAAAAAGATATCGCGGTTTTCGCCGAAAATACACGACATAAGACACAGTTCTCCCGATTCCTGAGGGGTAACAAAATAGCGTTTGATGTCATTCGGTGCAACGATCGGCTGACGTTTTTGAATCCGTTGGTTAAACCCGTGCAAGAGTGAGCCGTCACTGAACGCAACATTGGCAAAACGGGCGGTAGAGATGGTGATGTCGCGGCTTCGACGCATCAAGAACATCTCCATAATCCGTTTGCTTGCCCCCATCATATTGACAGGATTCGCCGCTTTATCAGTAGAGACGCAAAAGTATTTTTTTGTCCCTTTACAAATCGACTGCTGTAACGTTTTATCGGTATTGAAGATATTCACATCAATCATTCGCATCAGAGTAAAAGGGTCTTTTTCACTCCGTACGTGTTTAAGAGCGGAGAGGTTGAGGACGTAGTCGTATTGACCGTCGGCTTCAATAAAGGCATCGTATTCAACCGATCCGATATCAAGGGCGAATGTTTGAAAGTCTCCGTCGATGTATCCGAAAGAACTGCGAATGTCCCGTACCAGTTCGACCATATTATTTTCACTGATGTCGACGACATGGAGTTTGAGCGGATTGCGTTTGAAAATCTCTTTGGTGACGGCTTGACCGATAGATCCGGCTCCGCCGATCACCAAAAAAGTTGAAGCTGAAACGATCTGTTGTAATTCTGATTCATTCGAGGTAATGTCTTGTGTAAACAGCTGTTTGTCGCGCCCGATTAAAGATAAAACATTCAAACTATTATCCTCAAGCATCAATTTTTAGCATTTTAATCTAGACACAATAAATAGAATTGGAGTCACTTATTTATGAATCATCCTTCTAAGAATAAAGCAATTTTAATGCCAAAAAAGAAATATCCCTTTTCGATTTAGCCATCTGAATTAATCATCGCAGAAATTTGCTGCTGCAACGATGAAAACTGGTTATTGAGTTTACTGATAATGGAATCATACATTGCAAAACGGGCTGTCATCGTATCATAGCGTGCAGTAAGAAGGGCAGCAGACCGTTCCCTCTCCGTATTCAACGATTTTGTCTCTTTTTTAGAAGCGTCTATCAGCGTACTCATAAGGCCGGTAGAATCGGTATACGAATTAAGAAGTGCATCAAGATTCCCAAATACCCCTTCCGTATACTCACCGGAGGCACTTGTCGAGCCACTAAAAAATGCTTCAAGCCCAGTCGAATCCGCAGACATTTTCGCATCAAATTCACTTTGGGTAAATGTCATAACTCCGGCTTCGGTCAATCCAATCCCATATTGTGCCAATGACTGCCCATTAGAATCAACAGACGTCATCATTTTCGTCACTTCGCGCTTGATCGCCTTAATAGTGTTATCCCCATTAAAAATCCCGACTTTGCCATTTGCTAAATCCGTCAAAGTCATATCATCAAGTTGCTTGATAAGGGTGTTGTAACTGGTAGCCAAATTTTTAACTTCGTCGCTAATCGCCGTCGTATTTTGAGTAATACCGATATTGGTACTTCCTCCGTCTTGAAGCAGATTGATGGTAACGCCGACAATCAAATCATCCACCGAATTAGAAGCTCTTGTAATAGTGATTCCATTGTACTTAAATGAAGCGTCACTCGCGGTTTGAATACTCTGCGTACCCGTCGGATTGGTTGATATGTCGTATGTTTTTAATTCATTCTTAAGTGTTCCGCCTACAGAATCTGAAATAGAAATATTCTGACTAGCACCCGTCTCTTTGGACGTCAAAACAAGATGATACTCATTTGCCCCCGTTTGTAAAATCGATGCCGTTACTTTTGTCCCTGCCACAGTATTGATCGACTCTTTAAGATCAAGTAAAGAGGTCGTACTGGTGTAGTTAATATTATAACTCGAGCCGTCAACGGATAAACTCATCGTTCCAGAACCGCTTGATACAGTTGCTGTTTCGGATAAAAACGAGCCTGATTCTAGAATGCTTTTTTTTGCCAACACCGTATTTGAAATCGAAAAATTCTGAATATCACTTCCAGAAAGAGCCGTTACACTTACGGCATCGGTATTCCCCGATACGGATCTTTTTTGATAGAGAGTATCGTCAGACAAAGTGCTAGCGTTAGCTTTGAAAGAGCTCAAAAGGCTGCTTAATAAATCCAACGCACTCTTTTTTTGAGCTTGAGATGTAATTTTGTTGTCAATAGGTGTAATCATGTTGGCAGTATCATTCGCTTTTAGCTTATCAATAACATCCGCCGTCAAAACACTTGAACCGATACCGAGTGAGCTTACAGTTCCCGCCATTACAAATCCTTTTGCATATTAAGTGTAATCTATATCGACCAAAACGGTCAAATCTTTAGCCCATACCCTAAGCAAAAAAGATTCCTTTTACTGCTTCTTCGTTATCCCAAAGCGTTGAGACCGAATTGTCACTTCACTCACGCAAATCCCTTCCCGTGTATCCAGCAGATACTGAACGGCTTGTGCAATATCGGAGGTGAGAAGTTTGGTGTCATCCTCTTTTCCCACACCGAATCTAAAACCGTCAAAAAACGGTGTTTCGGTCATATCGGGATTGATCGTGACCACTTTGACCCCGCTGTTACGGGTCTCCTCAAAAAGGGTCAATCCAAATGCTCGTAAACCCGCTTTAGTCGCACTGTAAAGGGCCGAGAATTTGGAGTGGCGGGTCGCTTCGATGCTGGTGATGTTGAGGATCATCCCTTTGGACTTTTTCAGAGGTCGCATCAATGCATTGGCGAGTAAAATCGGGGTGGTGAGATTAAGGGCAATCATATCGGTAATCGTTTTGGAGCTGAGCTCTTCATGGGGTTCAAATCGTCCGAATCCGGCAGCATTGACTAAAATTCCTAGATCCTCAATCTCTACCAATTTTTTTTGGAGTATATCGACCACCGCCAAATCACTCAGATCACACGGCAAATGTTCAAACAGAGGGTGATGGATATCGCCTCTGCGGCGGCTTAACCCTATAACGTTATATCCGTTTAGCAATAGTACTTGCGCTATCGCTTCACCGATCCCTGAGCTTGTTCCCGTTACGATTGCCGTTGCCATGTTCGGATCCTCTCTTTCGGTAGATACTGCATTGTTTTTGCCAATAATGTCTCTAAAATATGCTCTTCGATTGCTTCCGGATAGGTAGCCATCTCATCACGCACAGCATAGGGGTAAAAGGCGACATCACTGCGACGAAGTTTTTTAAGGGAACGAAGATGGCTTTGGCTCATACGAAAACTCCCCAATGTGAGATGTTCAATTGCTTCAGGATCGATGGTTCTAAATATCTGTTCAATCAGTTCAGTGTAGAGTATAGCAAACTTCTCTGTATAGATAACAGGGTCGATGCAAAGTCGTACTTTCCAGCCTAATGAGATCGCTTCCGCCACCGCTCCCAGCCGTTTTTCGAGACTTGGGGTAGCGTGTTCGTAACGATCAACAATCTCTTGCGGAGAGAGGGTCCATGCCAGCGTTACCCTCGGATTTGGGGTGATCGACTTAAGCGACTTGATATTAGCACTTTTCGTACGGATTTCAAGATAAAGATTTTCATACTGATCTGCAAAATCTAACCACATCGAAGTTTGGTGTGTTAGCGATTCGATGGCAAGGGTATCGGTATCATAGGAGGTCGCAACAAGGGTGTCTCCCCCTAAATAGGGGCGTAGTTGTTCAAACGCATCTTCGAGATTAACGAATAACACCGTGTTAGCCGAGGGGTAAAGCCCCTGTAAATAGCAGTAATCACAGTCATACAAACACCCCATAACACTGGAGGCATAAAAAAACTGCTCATGGCCGAAGCCGTCGCTGTATTGGCTCCCCTCATGCAAAAACTTCCCCTCTTTTCGAGCGAGGATCAGTTTTTTAGAATGGCTTTGCGCCGCAAAACTCTGAGAGGGTCGGTTAAACACCTCTTTGTAATGATCGATTAGTATAACCTGCGAGTCGGCAAATTTTCTCCGAATCATTTGGCTCTGCGGGTGATCCAGCACATCTCGTTCGATGTAGAGATGAGAAAAGAGCTTAGGCGGTGAGGGTTGCAATGAGTTCTTCAAGCAATAAGCTCCTTTCACGTTTGGAGTTAGGAATCAGAGGATTTAAGGGGGGAAATTCCCCTTTGTTTCTAAGTCGAAAATACGTGAGAGCATCTTCGAGAGCAGAGCCTTGGCTTTTCGTAAAATGGGTTTTAAACACTTCGATTTTCTTCCGTTCATCTACGGAAAAAAAAGGGGGTTGTTTCTCTACCGCACTCAAACTGGAGATGAGAGCATCTACACTATTTACGTGAGAACGGAGAAGTTCCATAACCCCCTCTTTCGTCACGAGTTCGGGAGTACAGTGATCGGAGACGATTTTAAGGAATGCCATTTGATGAAGTTTGAAGAAGCGGGATGCGGCTTGAAAAATCGGACTGCTCTCCATATCAACCGGATAGTCACTGAGCACTGATTGGGGCGCATCGACACACCTCATCGACGTTTCACGGAGACGATGAGAGTAAAGAATATCGGGATAATAGCGCCGATCTCCATCCAAAATTTGATGGATCAACAACGCTTCGCCGATTCTATAATCTGAGGGTGCTCCGCAAATTCCGATATTGATCAAAATATCCTTCTCTTCGGGAATCCGCCATCCCAGCAACGCACTCACCGCCATCAACGCATTCGTTCGCCCCATTCCGCTCACAGCTAACACTATCTCCTCATTTCGATAGAGGGTATAGGGGAGTGACGTATCACGTTTTAGACGATAATATTCACATAAGGGTCTGGCTTCGGCATCGAGTGCAGTGATAAAGTAAATCATTCTTAAATTGTATCAAAATGCGCTTGATAATCTTCCGCGATATCGCGGAAAGCTTTAGGGGGTTGCAAGGGACAAACCTGTCCCTGCCATCCAAATGGGCTTTGCTCATTTGGATGTATAACATTAGTAATGTCTTGCATTTGCAGGTTTAAACGGCTATAATTCGCCAACTCTTCTAGACCTGTGCAAGGGGACGGACGGACATCGTGTCAGGGTAGGAATACAGCAGCACACCCGTTCATCTTTTGTGCCGCAGGTATCTGGGAGAGCCACTTTCTTTAACCTCTTTTTACTTTATCCCCAAAATTCTTCATAAACTTTTCAATCTTCGGTGCAATCACGACATGGCAATATCCTTGCGTCGGATGTTCACTGTAATAATTTTGATGATACCCCTCTGCTTCATAAAATTCAGGAGCAGGTGATAGCTCGGTCACGATAGGATCATTAAGCGATTTTTGCGCCTTTACCATAGACTCTTCTGCTTTTTCTTTTTGCTCTGCATTGTAGTAATAAATAACAGAACGATACTGCGTTCCCCGATCCGCCCCTTGAGCATTGAGCGTAGTCGGGTCATGAATCGCCCAAAAAATATCTAAAATTGCTTCATATGAAATAATCTCGGGATCATACGTAATCTCAACCACCTCTGCATGTCCCGTAGCACCGCTGCACACTTGCTCATAACTGGGATTCTTACGTGCCCCTCCGGCATAACCGCTCAGTGCACTCTTAACCCCATTAAGACGATTATAGACCGCTTCGATACACCAAAAACATCCGCCGCCCACTAAAGCTTTTTCCATGGTTACCGCTCTTTCTCTTTTTTGGAGAGATTATCTACCGATTCCACTGTAAGGGTGTTGAATAAAGAGGATTGCTTTGAGCTTTTAAGTTACCGTTGCGTAACACTTCACCGATAGACTGCTGTTTATAAAATCTAAAGAAGGAGAACCCAATGGAAAAAATGACACCGTTAGAAAAAACACTTGTCAAAAAATTACGCCGATCCAAACGCGCCAGCTGGATGGTTGACTAAAACTTTTTTTGCTCACAGTGAGCAATAATCTCTCTCTTTCCCTTCCGTTAACATTCATTACGTCATACTTTCAGGATAATACCTTTATAGGACTCCCGATGCTTCAAGCTCTGATGGTCGAAGACGACCCCGATATAACAACCCTGCTGGTCAACTACCTCAGAAACTACGGAATCGCACTCAATGCCGTCTCCACTCCATCAGCCGGACTGAATCTGCTCGATACCGACCATTTTGACTTAATCATTTTGGATTTGACACTACCGCAAATGGATGGGTTGGAGTTGTGCAAAATGATCCGTCAAAAAACCGACATCCCAATCCTCATCTCCAGTGCTCGCAGTGATATCAACGACAAAGTGATCGGTCTGGAGTACGGAGCGGATGACTACCTCCCAAAACCCTATGAACCACGCGAGCTTATCGCTCGGATCAAAAGTGTTCTACGCCGTTATCGCCCGACACTGGAGAAAAAAAACAAACCCTTTCTCCTCAACGAAAACGAACAAATCATCCTCTTTAACGGCTCGGCCCTTTCGCTCACACGTGCTGAATACGAGCTATTATCCCTCTTTATCCTCCATCCGAACCAAACCCTTAGCCGTGATTTTCTTTCAAATAATTCAGAAGCGATCTCTTGGGAAAGTTCTGCGCGAACGATCGATGTGATTATCAGCCGTTTACGCCAAAAGATTGAAAAAGACCCAAAAAATCCTTGTTTTATCCACTCCATACGGGGAAGCGGATACCGTTTTTCAGGTTAAACAATGCTCCAAAGTATTTTTCTTCGCATCACCTTATTTTTTTTAGTAACATTTATCACCATGTGGATCGGTTTTTTCGCGATCCATCTAAAACTCGTTCAAGAGCAAACTACCCGTCTCGAAAAAGATGGGGAAAATCTCCTATTGGCTCTTCGCCAGAGCGTTCCGCTGGAATTGCCCTTACGACGCATTTTTTTACAAGAGCGCGGCTACAGTATCACTGAGCCCCATCAAGAGCTGATTCAAACTCTGCACCCCGCTTTTGAGGTGACTCCCGCTCAATATCCTGAAGAGATTAAGGATTCGATAAGTGAGGGGAGAATTCGCATTTTAAAAGACACTAATCACCTCTACATTTACCTCACTAAAGCGACACCGCCGCTATTGGTAATGAAAGCCGACGCCGTAAAACAACCCTTTTGGCCCTATATTTTATGTATTTTCCTAACCGGTGCTCTAATTTTATTGTATTGGCTGATCATCAAAACTCTTTTTCCACTCAAAACCATCATTAAAACAATAACTAAATACGGTTCTGAAGGAATTTATATCCCTATCCATAGCCGCAAAAAAGATGAAATCTCTCTCGTTTCCCGCGCACTGGACAGTGCCATGGAGAAGAATCAAGCCCTGCTCGAAGCACGTAAACTCTTTTTACGCAACATAATGCATGAGTTAAAAACTCCGATTACTGTCGGTAAACTTTCTCTTCCGTTTATAAAGAAGAGTGAAGAAAAATCGATTTTGGAACGGGCATTTTTTCGGATGGAGCACTTAATAGCGGAACTGGTTCGTTTAGAGCAGATCACATCAGGATCACTCGCTCCCCATCTACAAACGTGTGACCCAAAAGCCCTTATTGAGAGGGCAAAAGGGTTGCTTTTTCTAAACGATGACACCATAGATCTCACATTGGACGGAACACTTATTGTTGCCGATTGCGAGGTGATGGTTACCGTCTTTAAAAACCTCATCGATAATGGGATCAAATACAGCTCTGAGGGGAAAGTGAGTGTTCTCCAAAAAGGGGAGCGGATTCTCTTCTCCAATATGGGGGAACCTTGGAGAGATGAGTGTACACTGGAGAGATTAAGCGAACCGTTTTTACATTATCATGAAAACTCGAACAGTTTCGGGTTAGGGCTCTATATTATTAAATCGATTATCGATGCCCATAATTTTTCTCTCAACTATCGGTATGAGAAGGGGAGCCATTGTTTTGAAGTAGTGTGCCTGAACCCTTTTTTATCTCACGATTAAGACGGATTTCGAAACACGCTCCCTTGGACGTGTTGTAAACACTCAATTTACCCAAAAAGTGCTTTTCAATAATGGTTTTGGCCATATACAAACCGATACCCGTCCCTTGAGACTCAAATTTGGTCGTAAAATAGGGGTCAAAAATTTTGTCGATGATCGAAGCATCAATTCCCCCTCCCGTATCGTCGATCGTGATCGTGCAGTATCGTTCATCATTAGTACATCGGATACGAATGAGACGTTCTGCTCCACGATGGTGTTCTATCGCTTCACGTGCATTATTGACAAGATTAATCAAGACTTGTTTTAGCTCATTAGGGTAAACCAAAACTTCAATTTCGGAATCAATTTCTCTCTCAACAGTGATCTTTTTTCGGATTAACAAAGGGCCAAGCAGCGCTTCAACATCATTCACCATTGCATTAATGTTGACGGGGATCTGACTGCGGTCTTGTTTGAAAAAATTACGGAAATCATCAATAGTCTGGGACATATATTCGATTTGCGCTTCAGCAATTTCAAGTACTTTCGCCGATTCACCTTTTCCTTCCAAAGAACAGCTTAGATTGAGCCGTGTCATAGAGAGCCCTAAAATATTAAGCGGTTGGCGCCACTGATGGGCAATAGACTCAAGCATAGAGCCGATCTCCGCCATTTTGGCTTGCTGCATCAACAATTTTTCCTGCTTCCGATTCTTTTCAACCGCCTTTTCAATCTCCTCTTGAAGCCGCTGATTAAAGGTTTCGAGTTCGGTAGTACGTTGACGCACTAATACATCCAATCGGCGATTTTTATACGCGACTAGAATAAACAATATGACCATAAATCCAACAATACCCCATACCAAACGATAATTGATCGGCACATCATGTTGTTCCATAACAAGCCAACGTCCATGAATCTCTTCATATTCCTCAGGAGTAATAGAGGCTAGAACCTTATCGCTGATTGTGGCCAACTCTCCCCAATCATTTCGAAATGCAAAGGCAAGCTCATACCGAAACGGTGTCTCTCCTACGACTTTAATATTTTTAAGATTGTGCCGCTCAATCAAATAACTCACAACACTTAACCCCTCAACACAAGCATACACTTCTCCTGAAGCTACCTTTTGAAGGGCTTCAAGCGACGTATCGGCCAAAACTGGGATAATTTTAGGATAATGCTCACGTAAAAGTTCCTCACTGGCATACGAACGGACCACAGCCACCTTTTTTCCGCTGAGATCATTCAAATCATTAATATATCCGATCCTTGAATTGGTAACAATAACCATCGACTGCTTTAAAAAGGGACGGCTAAAAACTAAGCTCTCATGTCTTTTCTCTGTAATGGCCGCCCCTGAAAGCATATCCATCTCTTTAGTTTTAACCGCACGAAGTGAATCACTCCAAAGTTTCCGACTGTAATCCACTTCAAATCGAACGCCTAACCGTTTTTCAAGAAGAGCCAAATACGAGGCACTAATCCCAGCATGCCTCCCTTTATCATCTACCGATTCGATCGGAGGCCAATTGTGATCTATTCCGACACGAATCACAGGGTGTGCCCGGAGCCACGCTCTCTCTTGATCACTTAAATATAGCCCGTCATGTTTATAAAGCAGCGGTTCAAACGGAGGGATCGATTTTACCACTCCCATCAACCGATACCCCTGCGCAATCATTTTCAAACGGACCGGGTCAATCGAACCGAATGCGGTATTAGGAGCTAATGCAAGTTCTTTAAGTACTTTTCCCTCATAAATCAAGGCATCCAACGATTTTTTCTGCGGATTATAGTTACGGTAAATCAGTTCCGCCGTCTCTTCGATATGATCAAATGCCCACAACCATCCACGGATCGATGCATCGTAAAATGCTTCTGTGCGTTCAGGATGAAAAGCCACCTCTTCTTTGGTTGTAAAAAGAATATCGCTGTAATAATCGAACCCATACTCTTTCGGATTGATAGCATGCGTCTCTATTCCCGCTTTTTGTAGGATATAAGGCTCATTAGATATATATGCAACCATAGCATCCGTTTCATTGCGAGCAAGTGACATAGGATCAAATGAATGTGATTGCACTTTCAAATCATCAGTACTTAAGCTGACACTTCTGAGCATAGCCTGTATTTCTGCCCACTGCATCATGTCATTCGTCAACATAACCCGTCTGTTTTTGAGATCTTTAGCACCTGGAAGAGAAGCATCTTTACGGGTCAATAACACCATCGGAGAAGATTGATAAACTGCTGCCATTAAAACAAGCGGAGCACCGTTGATATAATTGACAATCAAGGATGAATGCCCGACACCGTAGTGTGCTTTACCATCCAAAACACTTTTTAACGATGTCTCTTTTTTATTCGCATCTAAAATGGTGACATCTAGCCCTGCATCAGCATAATACCCTTTTTCCTTTGCCACATAATAACCGGCAAATTGAAACTGATGAAGCCACGGAAGCTGAAGAGTAACCGGCTCTTTTGACCATGCCAGCGTAATAAAAAGAAATGATAAAAAGAGCAGTTTTTTCATGTTTATGAGTGTATCCAAAGAATTATATTTTCGCACTTAGAACCCTTTAGGCTACACTTCGATAAAATCGCATATTATTTTCATTGCATAAGGTCTCTACGATGTCGCTCAAGCACACACTTCTTGAAATTATTTCCAAACGCCCTCTTATCATCGATGGTGCTATGGGAACTCAGCTTCAGGAGCGTGCCGACAAAATACCCGAGTCTGCTTGGGAAGGGTTAGAGGGGTGTAACGAACTTCTCAACGTCACCGCTCCTGAGGTCATGAGCGATATTTTTCACGCCTACCTCACAGCAGGAGCCGATCTCATCACCACCAACACCTTCGGCTCTTTTAGCTGGGTACTCGATGAATACGGGATCGGACATCGCTCGTACGAGCTCTCTCGTGCAGGGGCTGCGGTATGTAAAGCGGAGTGCGAAAAGTTTTCCACCCCTGAGCACCCGCGCTATGTTTTAGGTTCTATCGGGCCGGGAACCAAACTCCCCTCTCTGGGACACATCCACTATGATGAAATGTTCACAGGATATTTGGAGTGTTGTTTAGGTCTCATCGACGGCGGATGTGATATTTTCCTCCTAGAGACCTGCCAAGACCCGCTCCAAATCAAAGCGGCACTTCATGCGTGTGAAGCGGCTAATAAAGAGCGAGGAGCAACTCTGCCGATTATGGTCTCTGTTACCATTGAATTGGCGGGAAGTATGCTCATCGGAACCGATGCGGCAACCATCGCAACGATCCTAGAACCATTTGATATCATCAGCCTCGGATTCAACTGCGGAACGGGACCGGAGCAATACGGCAAACACGTTCGTACCCTCTCCGAAGTGTGGAGTAAACCGATCTCGGTGCATGCCAATGCGGGACTCCCTCAAAATCGCGGCGGATTTTCGTACTATCCGATGGGACCCGATGAGTTTGCACAATTGCAATGCGATTTTTTAAACTATGACGGAGTGAGTTTTCTCGGCGGATGCTGCGGTACGACTCCTCAACATATCCGCGCTCTCGTGAATAAAGTCTCTACTCTCATTCCGAAAAAGCCGAGCGGAGCAATGAAGCCCTCCATCGCATCGCTCTTCAACACAGTAGAGCTGATCCAAGAACCCTCGCCGCTCCTCATCGGAGAACGCTCCAACTCGACGGGATCGAAAGCATTTCGAGAACTCATCATCGCCAGTGATTACGAGGGGACTCTCAGCGTAGGTCAGGCACAAGTGCGCGATGGCGCTCACTGTCTCGATGTCAACGTCGAGTTTGCGGGGCGTGACGGGGCAGTCGATATGGCGCACGTGATGAGACTCTACAACCAAAAAATCCCCCTCCCCCTCATGCCTGACGCGACGCGGGTCAACACGATGGAAGAAGCACTCAAATGTATCGGCGGAAAACCGATCATCAACTCGGTCAACCTCGAAGACGGGGAAGAGCGTCTCGATGCGATCTGCTCCCTTGCCAAAAAATTCGGAACGGCGCTCGTGTGTCTCGTCATCGACGAAAAAGGGATGGCGAAAACAACTGCCGATAAAATGCGAATCGCGGATCGCATCTATGATCTGTGTGTTAACCGTCACGGGATTGATCCTAGAAACTTGATGTTCGATATGCTCACCTTTACGGTGGGAAGCGGCGATTTGGAGTACCGCGATGCGGCGATCCAAACACTCGAAGCGATCAGGGCGCTCCACGCCAAGTATCCGAACGTCGGCTCAACACTGGGGCTTTCGAATATCTCGTTCGGTCTTAGCATGAATGCCCGTGTCTTTTTGAACAGCGTCTTTTTACACCACTGTCTCGAAGCGGGGATGACCTCGGTCATTATCAATGTCAAACACATCGTACCGCTTGCCAAAATGTCGCAGGAAGATCGAGAGATCTGTGAAGAGCTACTCTTCCATCCTGATGATCAGTCCCTCTTTAAATTTATCGGTCATTTCAGTGATAAAACTATTGATAACGGCAAAAACGATGAAGCCTTTGAGGCAATGAGTGATGAGGAAAAAATCGCTCAACTCCTTCTTGACGGCGATAAAGAGCGAATGATCCCATTGGTGGAGAAAGCACGTCATACCATCAATCCTGATCGTATCGTTAATGAAATTCTTATCGATGCAATGAAAGTGGTCGGTGAGCTTTTCGGATCGGGGAAAATGCAATTGCCGTTTGTCTTGCAGAGTGCCGAGACGATGAAAACGACTGTCGATTATCTCAACCCGTATCTCTCGAAACAGGAAAAAGATACCGATACCACCCTCGTGATCGGCACCGTCAAAGGGGATGTCCACGACGTAGGAAAAAACCTCGTCGATATTATCCTCTCCAACAACGGGTTCAAAGTGATCAATATCGGGATCAAAACCGAACTCGAAGAGTATCTCGATGTTATGAAAGAGAACGATATTCACGCCATTGGGATGTCAGGACTCCTCGTCAAATCGACCCAAGTGATGAAAGACAATCTTGAAATTATGGCAGCAAAAGGGATCACCACGCCGGTACTTCTCGGCGGTGCGGCACTTACCCGCAGTTTCGTAGACGATTTCTGCCGACCGATCTACGGTGGAGCGATTTTTTACTGTCGCGACGCGTTTGACGGCGTCATTGCGATGAGTCGCATCGAGAAATACAATGCCGATCCGAGTGTCGGGCTCGATACCCGCCTCGGTGGAGATATGATTGAAAAACCTGCCAAAGAGGTGATCGATATTGTGATCCCACCGTATCATGAGCTAAAGATGCCGAGCGAAGTAAAAATCCCTACTCCACCGTTTTGGGGACGACGGGTTCTGCGGAAAGAACAGCTCGATTTTGAGATGGTGTGCGGATGGATCAATAAACGGAGCCTCTTTAAAATGCACTGGGGATACAAACGTGCCGGAATGCCGGTAGAAGAGTATAAAAAACTTCTCGAGACAAAAGTGTACCCCGCCTATGAGCGTATTAAATCTGAGATTATCAAACGGGGATTATTTGATCCAACCGTCATTTACGGATACTACCCCGTCCGAAGCAGTGATCAAGAACTTCTCATTTTCGATGAGAACTGCGGATGGAATATTGATGAAAATGCCAATCGACAGCCGCTTGAGGAAGTGATCGGAAACGCTAAATACGTCTTTGAATTTCCGCGCCAACGTAAAACGCCTCATCGTGCACTGAGTGATTTTTTCAGACACACCCGTGATGATGTATTGCCGCTAACGTGTGTTAGTGTCGGAGATAAATTCAGCGAGTATGAAAAAGAGCTTTACGCTGCCAATGAGTATCTGGAATACAATCTGGTACACGGATTCGGGGTAGAACTTGCCGAAGCGCTTGCCGAAGTGGCACACAAACAAATCCGCCTCGATCTTAACATCGCGCACGACGATGAAGGGTTCAGTTTACGCGATGTCCGTCTCAACCGTTACGCGGGAGCACGGTACAGCTTCGGATACCCTGCGTGTCCTGATCTGGAACCGAGTCAGATTATCTTTGATTTGCTCAAGCCTGAGGAGTTTGGGATCACCCTCTCTGAGACATTCCAAATTCATCCGGAGCAGAGTACGACGGCATTGGTTGTTCATCATAAAGAGGCGACGTATTACTCGGTGTGATTTCCCCACACCTTCTCTATCCATTCCCCCATCTTCGCTTCGTAACCACTATTTTTGAACTCGACAAATTTGAGCGGTTTTGAGAGGTACTTTTGTTCTACCCAGCCCCCAAAATCATGCGGATACAAATACCCTTTGTGCTGTTGGCGCAAATGCTCAGGTATATCGAGAATCACTCCGTTTTTCACGGCACTTTGCGCGGCGTTGATCGCGTTATACGCCGTGTTCGATTTCGGGGATGCACAGAGATAGATCACCGCTTGCGCGAGGATTATACGCGCTTCGGGATAACCGATTTGTTTGACACTCATCATCGCAGAGGTACAAAGTGTCAATGCTTGTGGATTCGCATTCCCCACATCTTCAGAAGAGAGGATCACGAGACGTCGGGCAATAAATTCGGGAGGTTCTCCCCCCTCGATAAGGCGGGCGAGATAATAGATCGCGGCGTCGGGATCGGAACCACGGATACTTTTGATCAGCGCCGATGCGAGATCGTAATGAACTCCCGCTTCCGAACTCCCAAGAGACTGTGCCGCAGGGCGGAGTGATTTTAAGAGGGACAGAGTAATCGGTTTGTTCAGCGCAGAGGCAACTTCGAGAAGTTTGAGCATTGCGCGTGCATCGCCTCCCGAACTGGCAATCAAATACTCTCGTGCCTCCTCATCCATTTCAGCGGAAGTACGAACTAACAAATCCTCTAACGCGTCAAAACCGATGGAATGGAGTTCAAACAGCAATGAGCGTGAACGCATCGCCGCAGTAAGGCTGAAATAGGGATTTTCGGTCGATGCCCCGATCACTAACACACTGTTTTTTTCCATAACGGGGAGTAACACCTCTTGCTGGTTTTTTGCCAGACGGTGTACCTCATCGATAAAAATCAAAGGCTTAGTGAGTGAGCCTTCGTATTGATCGAAAATCTTTCGTAAATTTTCGATTTTTAAAGAGGTTGCATTAAATTCATAAACGGGGAGCCCCATTACCTCAGCGATGATCCGCGCTAACGTCGTTTTACCGCATCCGGGAGGGCCGTAAAAAAAGGAGTGGGTGAGATTACCGCTCTCACACAGGGAACGCAGAGGTGAATCGGGTGAACAGAGGTGATTTTGACCTACCACATCGTCAAATTTTTTCGGACGAAGCAGATAGGTAAAGTCCGCCACGATTAACCTGCGATGACTTTAATGATCACTTCACGTTCTTGACGAGGGCCGTCAAATTCACCGAAGAAAACACCCTGCCATTTTCCGAACATCGGGCGGCCGTCATGAACGGGGATAGAGACCGAAGCCCCCATACGAGATGATTTGAGATGAGCCGCCGCATTGCTTCCGACATGGGAATATTTTGCATCATTAGGAATGACAGTAGAAAGAGCTGAGAGTAAATCTCGGCGGAGATTTTGGTCTGCATTTTCAAACAAAAAGACGCTTCCCGTCGTATGAGGGGTGAAAACCACACAAATTCCCTCTTTAATGCCCGAAGTAATAACAGCCTCTTTGACTTCAGAACTGATATCCATCAGTTGTGTTTTATGACTGGTTGGAAACTTGAGTGTTTTCATTTTTTACCACCTTTTGAAAATTTAGAGTCAGGCTTATATTTGTTGGTACTAAAAGGCTCATTGCTAGGCTTCGCTTTAGCTTTTGGCTTATCTTTAGTAAATGTTTTTGCCGGTTTATGTTCCGGTTTCCCCTCTGCTCTTGGGGCTTTTTTCTCATTTTTTTGTTTTTGTTTTTCCGCTTTTTCAACCGCATCTAAAAACTCACGCAAATTTGAATACTCACTTCGCTCCAAAAAGCGTACTTTTCCTGTCGGGAGGTTATTAAGCTCGATCCCGCCGAAACTAAGCCGTTTCAAATCCACGATTTCAGCTCCGAAATGGGCGAAAAACCGGCGAAGTTCGCGATTCTGACCCTCTCCGATAGCAACTTTTAGGATCGAATAATCCCCTTGATCTTTTTGCACCTGATAGGCGTAAAAAGGGGCAAAGCTCATCGGCCCCGCATCGGCGTGTTCATGGGCTCCGGCACTTGCATCTTCAAGTTCAAGCCCCTCACCCATAGCGATTTTCATCCCCTCGGTTACGGGGCCTTTGATCTTGATTTTATAGACCCGCTCCATCTTCGAGGTCATCAATGCCGTTGCGACACGGGAGGCATCAGTGAGAAGCAATAATCCCTCCGAAGCAAAGTCAAGTCGCCCGACAGGGATATAATGACGATATTGTTTGGCAAGTGAATCGTAAATCGTTTTACGCCCTTGAGGATCTTTTTTCGTCACCAGTTCACCGCGCGGTTTGTTGTAAACGATCACCGTAAATTGATCGGTTGGGGTGATTTTGTTCCCGCTGATCATGACATTGGCATGGCGTTCATCCACCTGTGTTGCCGGATTGGTTTCGATCTCGCCGTCGATTCGGACATAACCGTCCAAAATTGCCTGATCGGCCTCACGACGCGAATAGGTCGAATAGTGGGCGATATATTTGTTTAAACGCATCATGAGATACCTGCTTCCACGAGTGTATGAAGATGCAATGCACCTTGGATCATGCCATCACGATCGGTGATGACTAACAACTGTATTTTTTTCTCTTCGATCAATACCAGTGCGTCAGAGGCAAGCATTGTCGCATCATCAATAACACGAGGGTTTTTAGTCGCGTACTCTTTTGCCGAAGCTTCAAGCGAAAACGAATCACTCATCAATGCACGACGGATATCACCATCACTAAGCAACCCTGAGAGTTTCCCTTGGGCATCAGTGAGCATCACCGTTCCCAAACGTCCTTCGCTTAGCTTTAAAATTGCCTCTTTGAGGGGAGTATTTTCATCCACGATCGGAAGATCGGAAGTGCGCATCAAATCAGACACTTTTACAAACAACCGTTTTCCCAAAGCACCCCCGGGGTGAAACGATGCAAAATCCTCTTTTTGAAAATTTCGCGCCTTCATCAGACACACCGCCAATGCATCCCCCATCGCCAAGGTGAGAGTCGTTGAGCTAGTCGGAGCGATATCGAGAGGACACGCTTCGTGAGTGACGTTGATGTTGATCACCTCATCACTAAAACGTCCGAGGGTGGAGTCTGCATTTCGGGTCATCCCGATAAGAGGAATATCAAATCGTTTGATGTGAGGGAGTATAGAGCTGAGTTCCGGACTTTCTCCGCTGTAACTGATCGCTAATACCGCGTCATCACGGCCAATCATCCCTAAATCTCCGTGCAGCGCTTCGGTAGGATGGAGGAAAAAACTCGGTGTCCCTGTCGACGCAAACGTCGCGGCGATTTTTGCCCCGATCAGCCCCGATTTGCCCACACCTGTAATAACTAGCTTACCTTTACACGCAAGGATGATCTCTACGGCACGACTCATCTCTTCTCCAAGACGTTCTGAGCCCTCTATGAGAGCCTGCGCTTCAATTTCAAGTGTGTTTTTGGCTATTGCGATATAATCATTGTTCATAAAAGTTATTATAGCTCAATAACCCTTTAAAACTGGTGCCTGTTTATGCAAAACCTTTATCTTGACGTATCACATCTCGATCAACGCAGTGTCACGAAATTCGCCCTCAGCGAAGAGGTGATGATGGAACATGCCGCAATAGCTATGGCAGATGCAATCCGTTCACGTTTTGCTCCTGACTCCTCCATTCTAATCGTCTGCGGCAGCGGTAACAACGGGGCGGATGGCTTAGCACTTGCACGATTGCTAAAGGGAGACTATCGTGTTTGTATCCATATCCCTTTTGGGGCAAGTTCGCCGCTAGCCCATTTGCAACGAGAACGTACCGAAGTATTAGGGATGAAACACTCACCCATAGAAGGGGAATATGACGTTATTGTTGATGCACTGTTCGGGTCAGGCTTGAACCGTCCCCTCGGTCCTACCGCAATAGAGGTGTTAGTATCGATGAACCGAATGAGCGGATTTAAAATCGCGTGCGATGTTCCCAGTGGCCTTTATGCCGACGGTACCTTTGATGAGCCTATTTTTCATGCCGATATCACCCTTACGATGGGTTCACTGAAGCGGGGATTATTCAGTGATGCAGCCAAAGAGGTTGTGGGTGAAATTCTTGTTACTGAATTAGGAATCAATCGCCGTTACTACGAAACACCCTCATCTTGGCAACTATTAGAGCAAACTGATTTGTCTCTCCCCTATCGTGCCCGCACCTCAACCAATAAAGGGAGTTACGGTCATTTAGCAGTTGTATGCGGAGAAAAAGTCGGAGCATCGGTCATCGCCGGCTCAGCGGCACTTCGCTTCGGAACGGGATTGGTCAGTCTTATCAGCAATGAAAATGTCACTATCCCCTATGAACTAATGCAAAGCCATTCCCTCCCCGCCAGTGCCACTGCTATCGCATTGGGTATGGGGCTAGGGGTTGAGTTTTGTGATGATGAACTCTCCTCCTTGCTCGACAATACCCTCCCCCTTGTTTTAGATGCCGATATTTTCTACCATCCGATGTTTGCTAAACTTTTGAAGCGTGAGAACATTGTCCTCACCCCACACCCAAAAGAGTTCACCCAAATACTACGTGTCTGCGGTATTGCCGATATCGATGTCACTACATTGCAAAATAACCGATTTTCCTATGTAGAGCGATTTTGCGCGGCCTATCCTAACGCGGTGTTAGTGCTAAAAGGCTCTAACGTCATCATCGCCCAAGGAGAACAATTTTTTGTCAACCCACTCGGAACCGTTGCATTGGCAAAAGGGGGAAGCGGCGACGTTCTCAGCGGTCTTATCGGAGCACTGCTGACGCAAGGGTACACACCGCGCATCGCTGCGATCCAAGGCTCACTAACCCATACCCTTGCAGCACGCAAATTTGATAAAAACAACTACGCCCTTACCCCATTTGATTTAATTGAAAGAATCAGCAGTTTATGAAAAAAATCGTAGCCCTTTTCAGCGGTGAGGGGACGAATCTCGCGAACCTCATCGAAAAAATCCATCTCAAACATGCCGCGATTGTCTGTGCAATTACCAACAATCCCGATGCCGGAGGAATTGCCAAGGCACGTGCAGCCCATATCCCAGTCGAAATTTTAGATCACCGGGATTTTAAAAGCCGTGAAGCATATGATGCTGCACTGATTGAAATGATTCAAGAATACAATCCTGATCTAGTCGTATTGTGCGGATTTATGCGCATTCTAACCCCAGTTTTTACTTCACATATCCGTTCGATCAATCTCCACCCCGCACTCCTTCCCGCATTCAAAGGTGCTCGCGCGATTGAGCGAAGCTTTGAAAGTGACGAAAAAGTGTGTGGAGTGAGTGTTCATTGGGTCACTGACGAACTCGACGGCGGTGAGATAATCTTGCAAAAAAGTTTTACCAAAAATCCTAAGGATACTTTAGAAGAATTTTCGGCTAAAATTCGCGAAATTGAGTATGAAATTCTCCCACTCAGCGTAATAAAAATTTTAAATGACTAACTCATAAGGAGAGATATCTATGCACACACTACAAATCGGAAAATATACCCTTGGCAGCCGCTTAATCGTCGGTAGTGGAAAATACGACTCGTTTGAGACGACCAAAGCGGCAACGCTTGCGTCAGGATCAGAGCTAATCACGGTAGCGGTGCGCCGTCTCAATATCACCAATCCCAACGAACCGAATCTTCGCGATACGTTTGCGGGAACCAATGTCAAATTCTTGCCAAACTCCGCAGGATGCACCACCGCCGAAGAGGCGATCACCCTCTTTCGCCTCACCCGCGAAGCGACAGGAATCGACTTGATCAAACTCGAAGTGATCGGCGACACCCAAAAAACCCTCTATCCTGATGTTTTGGAGACGATCAAAGCGTGTGAAGTGTTAGCACGTGATGGCTTTACGATCATGGCATACACCTCAGATGATCCGATTATGGCACGCCGTCTCGAAGATGCGGGAGCCCACGCGATTATGCCGCTTGCCGCTCCGATCGGAAGCGGTCTTGGAGTGCAAAACCGTTATAACATCGTGTTTGTACGCGAAGCGGTTAAAGTGCCGATTATTGTCGATGCGGGAATAGGATGCGCCAGTGATGCGGCATTAGCGATGGAACTCGGAGCGGATGGCGTTTTGACGAATACAGCGATAGCGCAAGCCCAAAATCCGATGCTGATGGCGGAAGCGATGAAGAATGCAGTGATCGCAGGGCGTTTGAGTTATTTGGCAGGACGTATACCGAAACGTCCGTATGCTACGGCAAGTTCACCTATAGATGGAATGATCCAATTTTAAACATTCTCTCTACTTTTCTCTTTAGTGAGAAAAGTAGCAAAAGAACATACCGTGATCCAAGAACGCTCGTTCCTCTCGGCACTTCTGCCAACGGAGCGGCTCTAGGTATTGGATCACGGGAATTTTATTACGCCTCGATGTAGTCCAAATCCTCATGAAACGTCTCACGGGTAAAATAGAGTGCCACCAAAGCAATCGTAAATACAACTGACCCCACTACAGCGGCGGAGCCCAAAACACCCATACTCTCTTTTAAAAGCATAAAGCTCGACGTAATCGGAACGACCGAACCACGTACGAAATTGGGAACCGTCGTTGCGACGGTAGCTCGGATATTGGTTCCGAACTGTTCTGCCGCCATCGTGATAAAAAGGGCCCAGTAACCGCAGAACACCCCCAGTAAAAAGACCGCGATATAAAACGACTGTGCCGTTGCACCCGACAGGGTGAAATAGTACAGGACACTAGCTACTGAGAGAACCATAAAGATGGTATACGCCCGCTTACGGCTTTGCATCTGTTGTGACAAATATCCACTCGCTAAATCACCGACCGATAGCCCGATATAGGTGTACATCAATGCCTGACCCGCCGTCACTTCCCCGCTAATCTCTAACGCTTTGGCAAATTCAGGAGAAAACATTACCAAAACGCCGACAACATACCACAGCGGCATCCCGATAACGATGGCTTTAATGTATTTACTGAAAAGCTTCTTATGGGTAAAGAGGGCAAAGAAATGTCCTCTCTTTATATCGTCACTGACATGGTGTTGAAACATTTCCGATTCTCTGACCCGAAATCGTAAGATCAACAGTAAAAAGCCTAACACTCCACCGATAATATAAGCATTTCGCCATGCAAAATTTTCGGCGACGATATTCGCGGCAACGACTCCAAGAACACCAAACGCCGCGATACTCATCACACCGTAACCTCGCAGCTCTTTAGGGAGAATCTCGGCAACCAGTGTCACCCCAGCCCCCAATTCACCGGCCAAACCGATACCGGCAATGAAACGAAGAAGTGCATACTGCTCGACATTGGTCACAAACGCATTGAGCAAATTCGCTACCGAATAGAGGATAATAGAAGCAAAAAGGACCGATAAACGCCCTTTTTTATCCCCTAACATCCCCCACAAAATCCCGCCGATCAGCATTCCGCCCATTTGGGCATTAAGGATAATCGAGCCCCACAGAGTAACGCCATCTTTATCCAGCCCCAGTTCGGTCAAACTCTCGACCCGTACGACTCCAAAGAGAATCAAATCGTAAATATCAACAAAATATCCCATCGCAATAACAATGACTGGGAGAGTCAAAACTTGACGCCATACCGATATCGCCATCACTCAGCCTTTGATCGTTTAGCACCGTAAAAGGCGTAAATCAACATCCCGATAATAGACCAACCGATAAATCGCAACCACGTCTCAAACGGTAATCCCGCCATCATAAAAATGATCAAGATAAAATTAAGCGGCATAAGGATTTTAAACGCAGGAACTTTAAATACCGGCTGAATAATATTCTGGCGTCGCAATACGATGAGCGCTATCGCAACCATAAGGTAGGCAAACAATGTTCCAATGTTAACTAGTTCCGCGAGTGTTTTAAGAGGAATAAGCCCTGCCATAATACTCAAAATCGCTCCACCAATCAGCGTCGCTTTAAAAGGGGTATTGTATTTTGGATGAATATCGCTCAATGTTTTGGGAAGAAGCCCATCACGTGCAAGAGCAAAAAAGATACGGGTAAATCCTAATCCCATAACAATCATAACAGTTGTAATGGTGATCACTGCCCCTAAAGCAATCACATTTGCGGCAAACGGCTCATTTACTTGATAAAGGGCAAATGCCAAAGCATCAGGAACATTAAGATCTTGATATGGGACGATTGCCGTAAGGGTAAAACTTACAAGAATAAAAAAGACGACAGAGAGAGCCAACGAAAGAAGTAAACCCAATGGAATATTCCGTTCAGGATTTTTAGTCTCTTCTGCCACTGTACTGATCGCATCAAATCCTAGATACGCAAAAATAATCAATGCGGCTCCGTGCCAAACCCCTTCCCATCCAAACGGTAAAAAGTTGGTGAGGTTATTGAAATCGACATGCGGAAGCCCCACCACCACAAACGTCACCAAAACACCGAGCTTGATAAATACAATCGCGGTATTCACTTTAGCACTCTCTTTAATCCCGATTGCAAGGAGGACAAAAATCGCCAAAATAATCCCGAATGCGCTGATATCGATATAGGTTCCCATACTCGGGTTATATGCACCGCTGAGGGCTTGAGGAATATGAATCCCCATAGAGTTTTCTAAAAAACGGCGCAGATATCCCGACCATCCCGTTGCCACCGCAGCTGTAGCTACACCGTATTCGAGCAACAAGTTCCATCCGACAAACCACGCAAACACTTCTCCCAGTGAAGCAAACGTAAAACTGTACGCACTTCCCGCTACCGGATAAGCAGAACTAAGTTCCGCATAAATCAGCGCAGTAATACCGATCATCACCGCACCCAACAAAAAGGAGAGCACTATCGCAGGCCCTGCCATCGTTGCTGCGGCCTGACCTGTAATAACGAAAATCCCTGCTCCGATGACCGCGCCGACGCCGATAAACGTTACATCCATCAATCCCAAACTACGCTTAAATTCTCCGGTTGATCCGGACATATCTTTTTTGCGAAAAATACCTTTCATTTCCCCTCCTTCACTCACACTTGCAAAATACACACTGCCGCGCCCAATAAGTCTCTATTATACATTAATTTTTTACTCTCTTTGTTGTTTTCATACTCTCTATGGGTACAAGTTCCCTCAATCGTTTAAGATGGTTACGCAAAAAGCTTGACAACTTATTTATTTTCGACTATAATTTCGCCTCACTAATTAGCTCACTCTGGGCATAGTTAGATGAAGGTCGGGGCGTAGCTCAGTATGGTTAGAGTACTTGGTTTGGGACCAAGGGGCCGGAGGTTCGAGTCCTCTCGCCCCGACCATGTTTTTTCTTTTTTTGTATCTTATTTTCAAATACAGATTCTTTTTACAGATGGTGGAATTAGCTCAGTCGGTTAGAGCATCAGGTTGTGGTTCTGAGGGTCGTGGGTTCGATTCCCATATTCCACCCCATTTGTTTCTGGTTTGAAACTCTTCTGATACGCGATGTTTTAGAAGGATGTGCGTTCGTAGCTCAACTGGATAGAGTAACGGACTTCGGATCCGTAGGTTATAGGTTCGAACCCTATCGGGCGCACCATATATACTCTCGCGTCCTTAGCTCAGCTGGATAGAGCAATGCCCTTCTAAGGCATCGGTCAGAGGTTCGAATCCTCTAGGGCGTACCACCTTAGACTTTTTATGCGGATGTGGTGAAATTGGTAGACACGCCAGACTTAGGATCTGGTGCCTAACGGTGTGAAGGTTCAAGTCCTTTCATCCGCACCATCGAAAAACCCCTATTATATGGGCTTCGGTATACTTCTTCAAAAATTAACTATTAAACATTACTCTTTCCAACGATTTCACAAGAAACTATCCTACTACAACTGTGTTTCTTCCCTTCGTTTTTGCATTGTACAGCAGTTCATCAACACGACGTAATAATGTATCTTCAACCTCATCTTCATACAATTCACTAACTCCGAATGAACATGTAATATGCCCCACGATATCAAAAACTTGACGGTCAATGGTTTGACGAAGATATTCTGCCACTTGAGTAGCGTAAATCACAGGTGTATTAGGAAGAAGTATAATAAATTCCTCTCCGCCCCAGCGAGCGATTACATCACTTTTACGGAGTGAATTTTTAGAAATTTCCGCAATTTTGCGTAATACGTCATCACCAATTAAGTGACCAAAAGTATCGTTGACATGTTTAAAATGATCAATATCAAAAAATATAACACTTAAAGGAGATTTTTCACGTTGTGCACTGTGCAAAGCATGTTCAAAAAGTAAATCAAAGTGAAGTCGATTGGCAACATGAGTGAGTGCATCACTTGTCGATTGATTAAGCATTAAAGAAATATCTGTAAAAATCGCAATCGCTCGAAATCGCTTTTTAAATCCTAAAATTGAAGCATCAATTTTAAAAATGGTAGTTTTCCCATTGATAGTAATTTTAGCTTTATGCTCACGCTCAGGATGATCAATTACATATTTTATCCATATTTTCTCATCCATTAAAGGCTGGAGATATTCATCAGTATCTCCTTCTTCAAACAAATCACATACACAGTTATGTTCGCGTTTAAATTCTGTGAGTGTTGCATAGCCCAAAAATGCAAGCATTGATTTGTTGGCACTTACAAGAAACTCTCCGCTAGTGACAACAGTAGGATTAGGCGAAGCATCCAAAATTGATTTGACGTATGCTTTTTCATAAGAATTTTTACGATACATCCAAGCAAGCAAAAGGAAAAATATAACGGTAATAAAGGAAAAATATAAAATAGTTATTTTATATTTATTCACTATATCTGTAAGTGTAAATACTTCAGGTTGATCATAGGGAGGCATTCGAAGTGCTAGAAATATTTGGTGAACTTGACTGTACTCTAGTGGCGATGACCATCCAATATCACCTTCCTCAGCTTTCTCATGAATATTACGCTGAAGTAATGCAACTACCACTTTATTGGATAATTCTTTAGATGTATGAACCATGCGTGCAATTGGCCATTCGGGATAAAGCTCCGTAGAAAGTAGATAAGGAAAATTGTCTGATTTTTGCAAATTGAGTATTTTTAACCGATCCAGTTGAATAGCCCCTTCTTTTTCCATCCCTTCCAATAAATCCGTACGAACGAATCCGACATCTGCTTTGCCATCAAGGACTTCTTGAACTACTTGTTTGTGAGGCATACCGGTAAAATGTATATTGAGATCATCTGTATTCATTTCATGATTCAAAAGCTCATACATTTGTGCTGCATATCCACCAAGTGATTCTGCATCTACTGCTGCTATTTTTTTGTCTTTGATATCATCAATTGTTTTGATATCAGAGCGCTCAGCACGGGTGAAAATGACGCCTCCAAAACGATCAAGCCATTGGCCATTTTTATAATACATCATTGTTGCAATACGGGAGATATGATATTTCTTTTCAAGATAAACATAATGTCCAGAATTACTAATAACAAAATCGAGTTTATTATTTTTGACGGCATCATTGAGTTCTGGATAATTTAAAGGGATAATCGTAAACGTATATCTCGGTTCTTTTTGATGTAGATAACGAGCCGTTGGCTCCCATTCTTTTAATGTATCGGCTTTGGAACGAAAGGCTAATACACCAATCTTGACATTTTCAGAGGAAAATACAGAAGTGACGATTATAAATAGAGAGAGGAAAAATTTAATAAGCATACTTTTTATCTTATTCCTTTTAAATGATTATTAACATTTTCAAAAATATAGCCAGTTTTCTTATTATAGAAAATAAGTGTTTGGTGAGAGTTTGGTTTAAAACTATTTAGCACATAATGAAAAAATAGCGGCTAAGTCATCATCATTTCCACAGAAAGTCTGATCGTATAGTATTTTTACAGTTTATCCCATCGCCTCATCAAACTGATTCACTTTTTCCATAGCTGATGCGATTAACGGCTCTAATACCTCATGTTTCAAAGAGTGCTTCTGTAGAAATCTCTCAATACCTTCCGCATCAAGCATCTCAATCGCACGCACCATCCCTAGCAACTCACCGTAAAATCCATCCCCTTCGAAGAGTGCCCTCTCGATTTCAGGAGCGACATTCAGCCGTTTAAGGATTTCCCGATGCGGAATATGGAAAAGGAGATGGATCAACGACAACATCCCCACAAAATAGGCCGTTGCTTTTTGTCCCTTTGTCGGCTTAGAGACAATAAGATTCAAAAGTTGTGTCATCAATTCCGTTCGATTAACTACCATTAGTAAAAGCGGAATACTATTTTGATCTGATTCCTGTGCTTCTGAAAACATGAGCAGCAATACCCAACGAGCCAACGGTTCTCGCCCCATCAATGTAAGAACATGGCGAACGGAAGAGACAGGATTGCTCAGTGAAAAAACGGCTGAATTGATAAAACGTATCAATTTTAAACTCACCATATGATTCAACTCAAACGCTTTTACCAATTGATCGATATCCACCTCACACTGAAGCATATTCCACAGCTGAATCACCGCCTCTTGATCTATTGAAAATGAGGGGTTTTCAAGAATTTTCGGCTTGGAGATAAAATACCCTTGAAAATAGGTGAACCCTTTTGCAACACACTCGGCATGACTATCATGGGATTCGATTTTTGATCCGATGACAATCAATCCTTGCTTTTTGAGTTGCTCAACATCCTCACGTTTAATCCGTCCGCTTCGGGGAACATCTACTTTAACAAATTCTAAATAGGGGAAAATAGGGGAAAATTTTTCGATATTTTCAGGAGTATAAGCAAAATCGTTAAGGGCAAAACGGTACCCTTGCGCTTTGAGTTTTTCTAAACGTTCACACAGTACCGTATCAACTGCATTCTCTTCAAGCAATGCGTAAATAACTCGCTCTTTCGGAAATAATCCGAGTAACTCGTGAAAAATAAACTGATCATCCACCCGAATAAAACCAACCCGCTTTCCGAGAATCTGATCAATTCCAAAAGCACTTTGCAGATCATTGATAAGGGTAGCGGTCATATGCTCGCCATCTCGTTGAGCAGAGGAAAAAAGATCATACGCGAAAAGCGCCCCACGCTCATTGACAATAGGTTGACGACCGATGTAACTTTTTCCCATTTTTATCTTTCATTCGATTAAAACGGCATGTGAACTATTGATAACCCTCACTGCCCATACAAGTTTTTTATAGTAACACACAATTCATAAGAAAACCGCTAAAACAAGTTTCAAACCCCTTAATGTTACAATGTTGTATACAGTAAAAGGAGAGGGAGCACTATGCGTCTGCTGATTGGTTTGTGGTTTGGATGTTTACTACTATGGGGTGCTGAGGGGTACAACGGGAAAAGTCTTATTATTACTCTCCCCTCACCATCAGGAGTCATCGTGACCCAAGAGATCAATATCAGTGTTCTCTCTCACCCCGCCAATCCTCAGCAAGGGTTCGCGATTCTCCCTATCGACTATTATTCCCCAATAGGGGAGAGCAACCTTACATGGGTAGCTCCGGGAAAAACACTCTCCTTCCCTATCACAATTCAAAGTGCATCGTACCCTACCGAAACACTGAATGTTGACCCTTCTAAAGTCACTCCTCCCCCCGAAGCACTTGAGAGAATAGAACGCGAGCGGGCGGAAGCTGAAAAAATTTATGCCCATTTTACCCCCGTGCGCTACTGGAATAAACCGTTTATTCAACCGCTGGATACATTCATCACCAGTGAATACGGTTCGGCACGTACCTACAACGGAAGCTTGAAAAGTTATCACGGCGGGGTTGATTTTAGAGCTCGCACCCCCATCTCCATACAAGCTGCGAATGACGGTATCGTCGTTCTAGCCGAAGATCGCTATTATGCGGGAGGGACAATCATCATCGATCACGGTGAGGGAATTTACAGCTGTTACTTTCACCTCAGCCGATTTGACGCAAAAGTCGGTGATTATGTCAAACAAGGGGATA
>Ga0209262_10000101_pt1 | contig 54803 bp, 54 predicted proteins | sample Lowcelwee11metaG_FD_187171 | JGI IMG/M metagenome (GOLD analysis project Ga0209262, IMG submission 187171) | Freshwater pond sediment microbial communities from the University of Edinburgh, under environmental carbon perturbations - Low... | ecosystem: Environmental > Aquatic > Freshwater >... | reverse complement strand
CGGTTGAGCCAGCTGTGGATCACGCCGTCGCCCGGGCGCAGGGCGACACCGCCGCGGCTGGAGATGAACTTGGGCAGCTCGCGGTGCGTCTTCACGTCCACCGGTTTCGGGTAGGCCGCGGTGTGGCAGAAGGACTGCATCACCAGGTCGGCGCTGAAGCCCAGGCAGGCCAGGTCTTTCAGCTCGTCGCGGGTCATCGGGCCGGTGGTGTCTTGCGAACCCACGGTGGTCATCTTCGGCTCGCAGTAGGTGCCGGGGCGCACGCCTTGGCCCTCCGGCAGACCGACCGCTCGGCCAACCATCTTCTGCGCCAGCGTGAAGCCGGCCTTGGTGGCGGTCGGGGTGGAAGGCAGGCGGAACAGGGTGCTGGCAGGCAAGCCCAGGAACTCGCGCGCCTTGGCGGTCAGCGAGCGGCCGATGATCAGGTTGATGCGGCCGCCGGCGCGCACTTCGTCGAACAGCACGTCGCTCTTGAGCTGGAACTCGACCACGGTTTCGCCGTTGCGCACGATCTTGCCGTCGTAGGGCATGACGTCAACGACGTCGCCCATTTCCAGCTTCGTCACGTCGACTTCGATCGGCAGCGAGCCCGAGTCTTCCTGGGTGTTGAAGAAGATTGGGGCGATCTTGCCGCCCAGCGTGACGCCGCCGAAACGCTTGTTGGGCACGAACGGGATGTCCTGGCCCGTGGCCCAGATCACGCTGTTGGTGGCGGACTTGCGCGAAGAGCCGGTGCCCACCACGTCGCCCACGTAGGCCACGAGGTTGCCCTTTTTCTTCAGGTCTTCGATGAACTGCATCGGGCCGCGTTTGCCGTCTTCTTCGGGCTTGAAGGCCGCGCCTTCGCGGGTGTTCTTCAGCATCGCCAGGTAGTGCAGCGGGATGTCCGGACGGCTCCAGGCATCAGGGGCGGGCGACAGGTCGTCGGTGTTGGTTTCGCCGGGCACCTTGAACACGGTGACGGTGATTTTCTTTTCAACTTCGGGGCGGCTGGTGAACCACTCGGCATCGGCCCAGCTCTGCATCACGTCTTTGGCATGGGCGTTGCCGGCCTTGGCCTTTTCGGCGACGTCGTTGAAGAAGTCGAACATCAGCAGCGTCTTCTTCAGCGCGGCAGCGGCCACGACGGCTACTTCGGCGTCGTCCAGCAGTTCGATCAGCGGGTGCACGTTGTAGCCGCCCACCATGGTGCCCAGCAGCTCGGTGGCCTTGGCCTTGGAGATCAGACCGACCTTTTCATCGCCGTGCGCAACAGCCGCCAGGAACGATGCCTTGACCTTGGCCGCATCGTCCACGCCAGGGGGCACGCGGTGCGTGAGCAGGTCCATCAGGAACGCGTCTTCACCGGCGGGCGGGGCCTTGATGAGTTCGATCAGATCGGCGACCTGCTTGGCCTCCAGCGGCAGCGGGGGAATGCCCAGGGCAGCACGTTCGGTGGCGTGGGCGCGGTAGTCGGTCAGGAAGGTCGACATGGTGTTCTCCAGAGAGGTGGGGAAGGAACTGTTGTTGAGGAAAGGCAGGGTGCGTGGGGACCAAGCAAGCTCAGTGCCGCACGGCCTGTTCGGCCGCAAGTGGGATCAAGGGTGCGTGTGCGAACCAGTGGCGCACGTTTTCGGGCAAGACATGCCCGGTTTGGTGCGCGCGTTCGAGCACCTGCCAATAGAAGCGGTAGCTGGCGCGGTCGTGCAGGCGACCTTCAAACTGCACCGGTGCCCAGTCGGCAGCGGCAGCACGTTCGATGATGCCGGCGGCGGTGTGGATTTCTCGGTCTTCGGGCGCAAACGCGGCCAGGATCGGCCGGATCTGGTCCGGGTGGATGCTCCACATGCGCGTGTAACCGAGCTCGCGAGCGGCCCTATGCGCAGCGGTCTGCAGCGCGGCCGGATCCTTGAACTCAGTGACCACATTGTGCGAAGGCACCTTGCCGTGCGCATGGCAGGCCGAGGCGATCTCGATCTTCGCGCGCAGTACCAGCGGGTGGCTGAACTGCCCGGCCACGCCCATGCCATCGGCCGGAATGGCGCCGCCGTGGGCCGACACAAAATCCATCAGACCGAAGCTCAGCGACTGCACGCGCGGGTGCGCGGCGATGTCAAAAGCGCGGTGCACCGCGGCGGGCGATTCGATCAGCACATGCAGCGGCAGCGCGTTCGCACCTGCGGCGTCCATGGCCGCGACAGCACGCTGCACATCGGCCACACACTCGATCTTGGGCACCATCAGGTGCGTGAGGCGCGAGGCGGCCTGGCCCGCGATGGTCGCCACGTCGGTGTCAAACGCCGGGTGGTCCACCGGATGCACGCGAATCGCCACGCGGGCCTCGGTCGCGGCACCCAGCGCCAGCGCCGTCACCAGCGCCGCATGGTCGGCCTCGCCGCCCACGGGCGCACCGTCTTCGCAATCGAGCGTGACGTCAAAGACGCAGGTGCCGAACTCGGCCGTGAGATCGGCCTGCAGCTGCAGGCTTTTTTTCATCCGCGCTTCCACCCCGCTGTAGTGGTCGCAGACCGGCAGCGCGAACGCGCCGGCCTGGGCACCCAGAAGAATGTCGCGCGGATGGATCACGCCGTGGTTACCAGCGGATTACAGGAGGTGTTTGACGCCGTCCTGCTCGCCCTGCAGCTCGGCCAGGGTCTTGTTGATGCACTCTTGCGAGAAGGCGTCGATGGCCAGGCCTTCGACCACGGTGTATTCGCCGTTGGCGCAGGTGACCGGGAAGCCGAACATGACTTCTTTGGGAATGCCGTACCAGCCTTGCGACGGGATACCCATCGTGACCCACTCGCCGTTGGTGCCCAGGGCCCAGTCGCGCATGTGGTCGATGGCGGCGTTGGCGGCCGATGCGGCGCTGGACAGGCCACGCGCTTCAATGATGGCGGCGCCGCGCTTGCCCACGGTGGGCAGGAACACGTTGGCGTTCCATTCCTGGTCGTTGATCATGTCCTTGACCGAAGCGCCATCGATGGTGGCGAAACGGTAGTCGGCGTACATGGTGGGCGAGTGGTTGCCCCACACGGCCAGCTTCTTGATCGACGACACGGCCTTGCCGGTCTTGGCGGCCAGTTGGCTGGCGGCGCGGTTGTGGTCCAGGCGCAGCATGGCGGTGAAGTTGCCCGGCTTCAGATCGGGGGCGGCCTTCATAGCGATGTAGGCGTTGGTGTTGGCGGGGTTGCCGACCACCAGCACCTTGACATTGCGGCTGGCGACGGCGTTCAGCGCCTTGCCCTGGGTCGTGAAGATGGCGCCGTTGATGGCGAGCAGCTCGGCGCGCTCCATGCCGGGGCCACGCGGACGCGAACCGACCAGCAGCGCGTAGTCGGTGTCCTTGAAGGCGGTCATCGGGTCGCTGTGGGCTTCCATGCCGGCCAGCAGCGGGAAGGCGCAGTCTTCAATTTCCATCATCACGCCCTTGAGCGCTTTCTGGGCCTTCTCGTCGGGGATTTCCAGCAGTTGCAGGATCACGGGCTGGTCTTTGCCCAGCATTTCGCCCGAGGCGATGCGGAACAACAGGGCGTAACCGATTTGACCTGCGGCACCGGTGACGGCAACACGAACGGGCTTCTTGCTCATGGTGAAAACTCCAGAAAAGGACGTTGGGTAAATGAAAAGCGGGCGGGATGAACCCCGAGTCCGGGACCTCACGAAACGCGGGAAAACCCGCAAACCGTGAATCAGGCTCAGCCTTGGAGTGTACCCTCGCAAACCCTGATTGGTCAATTTGTCTTATGTCTTATATAAGATATCATTGCCCTTGTCGCCGGACGCCCACGGCGGCCCCATCGAGTTCACAAAACCATGGCAACCCCACCCGCCTTTCTGCCCGATCCGTCATCACTGGACACCCGATCCGCAGGGGATCCGGGTGGACTGAACAGTGGCGAGTCCATCGGCTCACCCGGCCAGGGCGCCCCGGCGTTCAGCCCGCTGTACCAGCAGATCAAGACGCTGATCCTGCGCAGCCTGCAGGCTGGCGAATGGAAACCGGGCGACATGATTCCCAGCGAGTTCGATCTGGCCGCGCGCTACCGCGTGAGCCAGGGCACGGTGCGCAAGGCCATTGACGAACTCGCCACCGACAACCTGCTGGTGCGCCGCCAGGGCAAAGGCACCTTCGTCGCGACCCACGCTGAACAGCACATCCAGTACCGTTTCCTGCGTCTGTTGCCCGACACCGGCACGCTGGAAGCCCAGGGCCCTGCCGAGCGACGCATCATCGAGTGCCGCCGCCTGCGTGCACCGGCGGAGGTGGCGCGCCAGCTCGCCTTGCGCACCGGCGATCCGGTGCTGCAGGTGCGCCGGGTGCTGGCCTTCGGTGGCACGCCGGCCATTCTGGAAGACCTGTGGTTGCCCGGCACGGCCTTCAAGGGACTCACGCAGGAAACGCTGGCCGAAGACAAAGGCCCCATGTATGCCTTGTTCGAAACCCAGTTCGGCGTGCGCATGGTGAGGGCCGTCGAAAAGCTCAAGGCCGTCAACGCCGATGCCGATACAGCGGGCTGGCTCGGCATCGAAGCCGGGCATGCCCTGCTCAGCGTTGAACGACTGGCCTACACCTACAACGATGTGCCCATGGAACTGCGCCGTGGCCTCTACCGCACCGAAACCCGGCACTACCACAACGAACTGAGTTGATAGCCATCGCCCGCGCAGTCGCCCACACACTCGAAACTCGCCGCATGTCAGGCTCCGGTATGCTGCGTTGCAATAGAATTTGCGAGCCCGTGGTTTGAGTTACCAACGAGTTACAAGAAACCTTCCAACCTCCCTGCCTCCTCATCGGAAGAAAGCCCACCATGACCGAGTTGACCAAGAAGCGGCCCGAATTCCGCAACATCAACGCCTTCACAGACCTGACCACCTACCGCCTGCCACTGGCGGGATGGGTGTCGATCCTGCACCGCGCCAGCGGCGGCCTGATGTTCATCCTGTTGCCGCTGATCGTCTGGCTGTTTGACACCTCCGTGTCTTCCGAGCTGTCCTTTGAACGCTTCAGCGCGGCCTTCGCCGCAGGCATCGGCTTCGTGCCGGGCTGGTTCTTCAAGCTGGTCGTGCTCGCCATCATCTGGGCCTACCTGCACCACCTGATCGCCGGCCTGCGCCACCTCTACATGGACGTGGCCCACGCCGTCAGCAAAGAGTTCGGCAAATCGTCGGCCATCGTCACGCTGGCCCTGAGCATCGGCCTCACGCTGGTTCTGGGCGCCAAGCTGTTTGGTCTGTACTGAGCACGGTCATCAAGAGGAACAACCCCATGTCTGTCAACTTCGGTTCCAAGCGCGTCGTCACCGGCGCCCACTATGGCCTGCGCGACTGGCTCGCCCAGCGCGTCACCGGCGCCCTCGTCGCCCTGTTCACCTTCATCGTGCTCGCACAGGTGATCTTCTCCAGTGGCCCCATGGGCTACGAAACCTGGGCCGGCATCTTCGCTGCCCAGTGGATGAAGGCGCTGACCTTTGTCGTGTTCGTGGCTTTGGCCTGGCACGTCTGGTTCGGCATGCGCGACATCTGGATGGACTACGTCAAGCCCGTCGGCATCCGCCTCGCCCTGCACATCTTCACCATCGTCTGGCTCGTGGCCTGCCTGGGCTGGGCTGTTCAAGTTCTCTGGAGGCTCTGAAGCCATGACCGTTACTGCAAATCTCCCCAAGCGCCAATTTGACGTCGTGATCGTCGGCGCCGGCGGCTCCGGCATGCGCGCCTCGCTGCAACTCGCCCGCGCCGGCCTGAAAGTGGCCGTGCTCTCCAAGGTGTTCCCGACCCGTTCGCACACCGTTGCGGCCCAGGGCGGCGTGTCCGCCTCGCTCGGCAACATGAGCGAAGACAACTGGCACTACCACTTCTACGACACCATCAAGGGCTCCGACTGGCTGGGCGACCAGGACGCCATCGAGTTCATGTGCCGCGAAGCCCCGAAGGTGGTCTACGAGCTCGAACACTTCGGCATGCCGTTCGACCGCAACCCCGACGGCACGATATACCAGCGCCCGTTCGGCGGCCACACCGCCAACTACGGCGAGAAGCCGGTGCAACGCGCCTGCGCCGCGGCCGACCGCACCGGCCACGCGATGCTGCACACCCTTTACCAGCAGAACGTGCAAGCCCGCACCACCTTCTTCGTTGAGTGGATGGCGCTGGACCTGATCCGCGACGCCGACGGCGACGTGGTGGGCGTGACCGCGCTGGAAATGGAAACCGGCGAGACCTACATCCTCGAAGCCAAGCAGACCCTGCTGGCCACGGGTGGCGCAGGCCGCATTTTTGCCGCCTCCACCAACGCTTTCATCAACACCGGCGACGGCCTGGGCATGGCGGCGCGCGCCGGCGTGCCGCTGCAGGATATGGAGTTCTGGCAGTTCCACCCCACCGGCGTGGCCGGCGCGGGCGTGCTGCTGACCGAAGGCTGCCGCGGTGAAGGTGCCATCTTGCTCAACAGCGAAGGCGAGCGCTTCATGGAGCGCTACGCGCCCACCCTGAAGGATCTGGCCCCGCGCGACTTCGTGTCCCGCTGCATGGACCAGGAAATCAAGGAAGGCCGTGGCTGTGGTCCCAACAAGGACTACGTGCTGATGAAGCTCGACCACCTGGGCGCCGAGACCATCCGCAAGCGCCTGCCCTCGGTGGAAGAAATCGGCCACAACTTCGCCAACGTGGACATCACGCGCGAGCCGATTCCGGTCGTGCCCACCATCCACTACCAGATGGGTGGCATCCCGACCAACATCAACGGCCAGGTCGTCACCCCCGACGGCAACGGTGCGCAAAAGATCGTCAACGGTTTGTACGCCGTGGGCGAATGCGCCTGCGTGTCGGTGCACGGCGCGAACCGCCTGGGCACCAACTCGCTGCTTGACCTGCTGGTGTTCGGCCGCGCAGCCGGCAACCACATTGTCGAGAACAACAACAAGCTGCAGGTGCACAAACCCCTGCCGGCCGACGCCGCTGACAAGACGATGGCCCGCCTGGCGCGCCTGGATGGTTCGACCGACGGCGAATACGCCCAGGACGTGGCCAACGACATGCGCGCCATCATGCAACAGCACGCTGGCGTGTTCCGCACCCAGGCCAGCATGGACGAAGGCGTCACGAAGATCAACGCCCTGCGCTCGCGCGTGGCCAAGATCACCCTGGGCGACAAGTCCAAGGTGTTCAACACGGCGCGCATCGAGGCGCTGGAAGTGGACAACCTGATGGAAGTGGCGCAAGCCACCATGACCTCGGCCGCGGCCCGCAAGGAATGCCGTGGCGCGCACACCGTGAACGACTACGAGCGCCCGGCCGACGACGCCCAGTTCCCTCTGGGCCGCAACGACGCCGAGTGGATGAAGCACACGCTGTGGGACAGCGCCACCAACAGCCTGTCGTACAAGCCCGTCAACTTGAAGCCGCTGACCGTGGAATCCGTTCCGCCCAAAGTCCGCACGTTCTGAGCCCCCACGTCGCACGGAGAAAAACACCATGGCCCTTCGCACATTCAAGATATACCGCTACGACCCGGAAAAGGACGCCAAGCCCTACATGCAGACCATCGAGGTTGAACTCGACGGCCACGAGCGCATGCTGCTCGACGCGCTGATGAAGCTCAAGAAGGTTGATCCCACGATCTCCTTCCGCCGCTCCTGCCGCGAAGGCGTCTGCGGTTCGGACGCGATGAACATCAACGGCAAGAACGGTCTGGCCTGCCTGACCAACATGAACACGCTGCCCGGCGTGATCACGCTGAAGCCGCTGCCCGGCCTGCCGGTGGTGCGCGACCTGATCGTGGACATGACGCTGTTCTTCAAGCAGTACAACAGCATCAAGCCCTACCTGATCAACGAATCACCACCGCCCCAGACCGAGCGCCTGCAGAGCCCCGAAGAGCGCGAAGAGCTCAACGGCCTGTACGAGTGCATCCTGTGCGCCAGCTGCTCCACCAGCTGCCCGAGCTTCTGGTGGAACCCGGACAAATTCGTCGGCCCGGCCGGCTTGCTGCAGGCCTACCGCTTCATCGCGGACAGCCGCGATGAAGCCACCAGCGAACGCCTGGACAACCTGGAAGACCCGTACCGCCTGTTCCGCTGCCACACCATCATGAACTGTGTGGATGTCTGCCCCAAGGGACTGAACCCCACGAAGGCCATCGGCAAGATCAAGGAAATGATGGTGATGCGCTCAATCTGAGCGCACTGCCCGAACCACTATGGATGCCAGCACCTGTGACGCCCTGCTCGATCAACGCGCTCTGAGCAAGCTGCGCTGGCGCTGCCGCCGTGGACTGCTCGAAAACGACCTGTTCATTGACAGCTTCTTTGCCAGGCACGAATCTGGCTTGACTGTCAGGCAGGCTGAAGCTCTGGGGGTTCTAATGGATTTGTCCGACAACGATCTGCTTGATCTGTTGCTGGGTAGGAAACCACCCCAAGGCGAGCTGGCCCGTGACGACGTCACGCACGTATTGGGCATGCTTCGCGCAGCCCGGCTACCCGTTTAAGCCCCTCAAAAGGAAACCGAATGAAACTCGTAGACAACAAAGCCACCTTGTCGTTCTCCAACGGCAGCCCCAGCGTCGATATGCCGGTGTATGCCGGCAGCATTGGCCCGGACGTGATCGACATCCGCAAGCTGTACGCACAGACCGGCATGTTCACCTACGATCCCGGCTTCCTGTCCACCGCTTCCTGCCAGTCGGCGATCACCTATATCGATGGCGACAAGGGTGAACTGCTGTACCGCGGCTACCCCATCGAACAGCTCGCCACCAACTGCGACTACCTCGACACCTGCTACCTGCTGCTCAACGGCGATCTGCCCGACGACAAGCAACGCGGCGACTTCCACAAGCTCGTGATCAACCACACCATGGTCAACGAGCAGATGCAGTTCTTCCTGCGTGGTTTCCGCCGCGATGCCCACCCCATGGCCGTGCTGACCGGTCTGGTGGGTGGTCTGTCGGCCTTCTACCACGACAGCACCGACATCAACAACCCGGAGCACCGTCACGTGGCGGCCATCCGCCTGATCGCCAAGATGCCCACCCTGGTGGCCATGGCCTACAAGTACGGCGTGGGCCAGCCCTACATGTACCCGAAGAACGACCTGAGCTACTCGGGCAACTTCCTGCGCATGATGTTCGGCACACCGTGCGAAGAGTACAAGGTCAACCCGGTGCTGGAACGCGCCCTCGACCGCATCTTCATCCTGCACGCCGACCACGAGCAGAACGCATCCACCTCCACCGTGCGTCTGTGCGGTTCGTCGGGCACCAACCCGTTCGCCGCCATCGCGGCTGGTGTCGCCTGCTTGTGGGGTCCGGCCCACGGCGGCGCCAACGAAGCCTGCCTGAACATGCTGGAAGACATCCAGCGCCAGGGCGGCGTGGCCAAGGTTGGCGAGTTCATGGAGAAGGTCAAGGACAAGAACAGCGGCGTCAAGCTGATGGGCTTCGGTCACCGCGTCTACAAGAACTACGACCCCCGCGCCAAGCTGATGCAGGAAACCTGCGACGAAGTGCTGAAGGAACTGGGTCTGGAAAACGACCCGCTGTTCAAGCTCGCCAAAGAACTGGAGCGCATTGCTCTGGAAGACGAGTACTTCGTCTCGCGCAAGCTGTACCCGAACGTGGACTTCTACTCCGGCATCGTGCAACGTGCCATCGGCATCCCGGTGAACCTGTTCACCGGCATCTTCGCCCTGGCCCGCACGGTCGGCTGGATCGCCCAGCTCAATGAAATGATCAGCGACCCCGAGTACAAGATTGGCCGTCCGCGCCAGCTGTTCACGGGCGCCGAGCGCCGCGACGTACCCGCTGGATTCAAGCGATAAACCCCGGGCCGCCTGCGGCGTCATCCTTCAAGGGAGCGCCAGCAGCTGCCTGGCAGAGCCGGTTCCGTGCCGGCCTCGTCCCCATCACAAAACCCGCCATTGGCGGGTTTTGTTTTGGCGGTGTCACCCATCGCGAAATGCGATGATCAGCTTGCTGACAAGGTGAGAAAATCGATGACTCATCGTCGTTCACGACGAGTCATCCATGAACACCCCGGACCGCAGCTTCACCCGCCGCCTCGACCTCACCTCGCTCCAGCTTTTTGTGGCGGTGTGTGAGCGCGGCAGCATCGGCAAGGCGGCCGAGCAGGAGTTCATGGCCACCTCGGCCGTGAGCAAGCGCCTCTCCGATCTTGAAAGCGCCGTGGGCACCACGCTGCTCTACCGCCATGCCCGGGGTGCCAGCCCCACGCCCGCTGGCCAGAGCCTGCTTCACCACGCGCGCTCGGTGCTGTTCAGTCTGGACAAGATGCAGGGCGAACTCTCGGAGTACGCCGACGGTGTGCGCGGTCATGTGCGCATGCATGCCAACATCTCGGCCATCGTGCAGTTCCTGCCCGAAGACCTGGGCAGCTTCACCCGCCTGCACGACCAGGTCAAAATCGACCTGGAGGAACACCTGTCCAGCGAGGTGGTGCGGGCTGTGCAGGAAGGCGCGGCCGACCTGGGCATCTGCCACACGGGGGCAAGTGACCCCCTGCCCGACCTGCAGACCAGGCCTTACCGGCAAGACCATCTGGTGTTGATCGTTCCGCAGGCACACCCCCTCGCTGGCGAGAAACAACTGGCCTTCGCCGACAGTCTCGACTGGGATCATGTGGGACTGCACGCCAACAGCTCCATCTACCAGGCCATGCACCAGGCCGCCACCACCGCCGGCCGCGGCATCCGGTTGCGCATCCGCGTGACCGGGCTGGACGCCATGTGCCGCATGATCCACAACGGTCTGGGCGTCGGCCTGATGCCCCAGCGTGCTTTCGCGCTGATGCACGGCGTCGGCGAGCTCACCTGCGTGGCGCTCACCGATGACTGGGCCACCCGGCAGATCGACCTGGTCGCCCGCGATTTTTCGACCTTGCCCGTCACGGCCCGGCTGCTCGTTGCCCACCTGGGCGAGCAGTCCGGGCAACACACGGTTACAGACCCCCAAGCATAAAATTCCATCAGCAAAGGAACCACTCCCCATGGCACGCACGCTCTACGACAAGATCTGGGACGAACACGTCGTCCACACTGAAGAGGATGGCACGTCCGTCCTCTACATCGACCGCCACCTGGTGCACGAAGTGACCAGCCCGCAGGCGTTTGAAGGCCTGCGCCAGGCGGGCCGCAAAGTCTGGCGCGTGAGCTCGATCGTGGCCACCGCCGACCACAACACGCCCACCACCGGCTGGGAACAGGGCTACGACGGCATCACCGACCCGATCAGCAAGGAACAGATCACCACGCTGAACGACAACATCGCCGAATTCGGCGCGGCGGCTTTCTTCCCCTTCATGTCCCAACGCCAGGGCATCGTGCACGTGATCGGCCCGGAAAACGGCGCCACCCTGCCCGGCATGACGGTGGTCTGCGGCGACAGCCACACCAGCACCCACGGGGCGTTTGGCGCACTCGCGCACGGCATCGGCACCAGCGAGGTCGAGCATGTCATGGCAACGCAGACCCTGCTGGCCAAGAAGGCCAAGAACATGCTGGTGCGTGTGGACGGGCAACTCGCCAAGGGCGTGACCGCCAAGGACATCGTGCTGGCCATCATCGGCAAGATCGGCACCGCCGGCGGCACTGGCTACACCATCGAATTCGGCGGCAGTGCGATCCGCGCACTGTCGATGGAAGGCCGCATGACGGTGTGCAACATGGCCATCGAAGGCGGTGCACGCGCGGGTCTGGTGGCGGTGGATGAAAAAACCATCGAATACGTCAAGGGTCGCCCGCTCTCCCCCACCGGGGTGGAGTGGGAGCAGGCCGTGACCTACTGGAAGGGTCTGCAATCGGACGCCGATGCGAAGTTCGATGCCGTGGTGGAGCTGGACGCCAGCAGCATCGTGCCCCAGGTCACCTGGGGCACCTCGCCCGAGATGGTGCTCGGCGTGGACGCCCGCGTGCCCGATCCCGAGAAGGAAAAAGACCCGAACAAGCGCGGTGCCATTGAGCGTGCGCTCACCTACATGGCGCTGGACCCGGGCAAGGCCCTCAACGACATCTTCGTGGACAAGGTGTTCATCGGCTCCTGCACCAACAGCCGCATCGAAGACATGCGCGAGGCCGCTGCCGTGGTGAAGAAGCTGGGCCAGAAGGTGGCCAAAAACATCAAACTCGCTCTGGTGGTGCCGGGCTCGGGCCTGGTCAAGGAACAGGCCGAGCGCGAAGGCCTGCACGAGATCTTCAAGGCTGCGGGCTTCGAGTGGCGCGAACCCGGCTGCTCCATGTGCCTGGCCATGAACGCCGACCGGCTGGAACCCGGCGAACGCTGCGCCTCCACCAGCAACCGCAACTTCGAAGGCCGTCAGGGCGCCGGCGGCCGCACCCATCTGGTGTCCCCAGCGATGGCCGCCGCAGCCGCGATCCACGGCCATTTCATTGACGTGCGCACCATCGCCTGACCCTCCGTCCTGAGCCCTCATCAAGGAGTCCTCTCATGTCCTCTACCAAACCCCTGTTCACTCTGCTGGCCACGGCAGCCCTGGTGTCCCTGGCCGCCTGCAACACCGTGCAAGGCGTCAAACAGGACGCGCACGTGGTCAAAGACAAGGCCGTGGAAGTCAAGGACGCGGTCGTTGACAAGGCCATCGAGGTCAAGGACAAGACCGTCGAAGGCGGCAAGGCCGTCGGCCAGTCGGTCGGCTCCGGACTGGAGAAGGCCGGCGAAGCCGTCAAGGGCGCGACCAACTGAGGCCAGCCTCACAATTCCTTCACACCATCATGCAGAAATTCACCATTCACCAGGGCCTCGTGGCCCCCATGGACCGCGAGAACGTCGACACCGACGCGATCATCCCCAAGCAGTTTCTCAAGTCGATCCGCAAGACCGGCTTTGGTCCCAACCTGTTTGACGAGTGGCGCTACCTGGACAAGGGCGAGCCCGGCCAGGACCCCGCCACACGCCAACCGAACCCGGACTTCGTGCTCAACCAGCCGCGCTACGCTGGCGCCTCGGTGCTGCTGACACGCAAGAACTTCGGTTGCGGCTCCAGCCGCGAACACGCGCCCTGGGCCATTGACCAATATGGCTTTCGTGCCGTCATCGCACCGAGCTACGCTGACATCTTCTTCAACAACTGCTTCAAGAACGGACTGCTGCCGATCGTGTTGCCCGAGGCCACGGTCGCCCAGCTGTTCGACGAGGTGTATGCCTTCCCGGGCTACCAGCTGACGATCGACCTGGAGCGCCAGGTGATCGTGAAACCTCAAGGCGAAGAAATCTCGTTCGATGTGCAGGCCTTCCGCAAGTACTGCCTGCTCAACGGTCTGGACGACATCGGCCTGACCTTGCGCCACAAGGACAAGATACAGGCCTTCGAGGCCCAGCGTCTTGCCACGAAACCGTGGCTCGCCCACACGATGGTGTCCTGATCGGACACCCCATCAACTCCAGACATTCATCTCATGAAAATCGCAGTTCTCCCGGGTGACGGCATCGGCACCGAAATCGTGGCCGAAGCGGTCAAGGTGCTCAAGGCACTCGACCTCCCCTTCGAAATGGAATCGGCCCTGGTGGGCGGCGCCGCCTACGAGGCGCACGGCCATCCACTGCCCGAGTCCACGCTCAACCTGGCCAAGTCGGCTGACGCCATCCTGTTCGGCGCCGTGGGCGACTGGAAGTACGACAAGCTCGACCGCCCGTTGCGCCCCGAGCAGGCCATCCTGGGCCTGCGCAAGAACCTGGGCCTGTTCGCCAACTTCCGCCCCGCCATCTGCTACGAGCAGCTGGTCGGCGCTTCCAGCCTGAAGCCCGAGCTGATCGCGGGCCTGGACATCCTCATCATCCGCGAGCTCACCGGCGACATCTACTTCGGCCAGCCACGCGGCCGCCGCGTGGCCACCGATGGCCACTTCCCCGGCGCCGAAGAAGCCTTCGACACCATGCGCTACAGCAAGCCCGAGATCGAGCGCATCGCGCACGTCGCCTTCCAGGCCGCGCGCAAGCGCAACAAGAAGGTGACCAGCGTGGACAAGGCCAACGTGTTGGAGACCTTCCAGTTCTGGAAAGACGTGGTCACCGAGGTGCACGCCCAATACCCGGACGTGGAACTGCAGCACATGTACGTGGACAACGCCGCCATGCAGTTGGTCAAGGCGCCCAAGGCGTTTGACGTGGTGGTCACCGGCAACATGTTCGGCGACATCCTGAGCGACGAAGCCTCCATGCTCACCGGCTCCATCGGCATGCTGCCCTCGGCGTCGTTGAACTCGAAGAACCAGGGTCTTTACGAGCCCAGCCACGGCAGCGCGCCCGACATCGCGGGCAAGGGCGTGGCCAATCCGCTGGCCACCATCCTGAGCGCGGCCATGATGCTGCGCTTCAGCCTGAACCAGGAAGCTGCGGCGCAGCGCATCGAAGCCGCCGTGCAGAAGGTGCTGGCGCAGGGCCTGCGCACGCCCGACATCCACAGCGATGGCACGACCAAGGTCGGCACCGCGCAGATGGGCGATGCGGTGGTCAAGGCGCTGGACTGATCGCACAGCGAACCCAAACACCCCACCGAAGGCAGCCCATTGGCTGCCTTTTTTGCGTCCGCGTGTCAGTTTCGCCCAAGCCACCTTCCGGTACAATTCCTTCCCATGTTTGCCGCCCGCCCGTTCAACCTGAACAAAACACCCGCCGCCCTGGCCGGTGTGGCATCGCGCGCAATCACCATCAAAACCACGACCATTAAGGGCTGATCCAGCCTGGTTCGTCGTGCGCCCTCCCCGGCCAGACGAGCCGGGCAAGTCGGTCTGGTCTGGACCTGTTTTATTTACTTGAAAGGGCGTTTGAAATGAGCAAGTTGGTTGGTCTGGTCGGCTGGCGCGGCATGGTTGGCTCGGTGTTGATGGATCGCATGGTCGCGGAGCAAGACTTCGACCTGATCGAGCCGCTGTTTTTCTCCACCTCGAACGCCGGCGGCAAGGCCCCCGCGATGGCGAAGAACGAGACCACGCTGCAGGACGCGCACGATATCGCAGCCCTCAAGCGTTGCGACATCATCATCACCGCCCAGGGGGGCGATTACACGGCCGAGGTGTTTCCCAAGCTGCGCGCCGCGGGCTGGAACGGTCACTGGATCGACGCCGCCTCCACGTTGCGCATGGAAAAGGACGCCGTCATCATCCTCGACCCGGTCAACATGCCGGTGATCAAGGATTCACTGGCCAACGGTGGCAAGAACTGGGTCGGTGGCAACTGCACCGTCAGCTGCATGCTGATGGGTGTGGGCGCACTGTACAAAGCCGGTCTGGTCGAGTGGATGAGTACCCAGACCTACCAGGCGGCTTCGGGCGGCGGTGCCCAGCACATGCGCGAACTGCTGACGCAATACGGCACGCTCAACGCCGAAGTGAAGGCCTTGCTGGACGACCCCAAGAGCGCCATCCTGGAAATCGACCGCAAGGTGATCGCCAGGCAGCGCGCGTTGACGGGCTCCGAGACGGCCAACTTCGGCGTCCCGCTGGGCGGGTCGCTGATCCCCTGGATCGACAAGGACCTGGGCAACGGCATGTCGAAAGAAGAGTGGAAAGGCATGGCCGAGACCAACAAGATCCTCGGCATGGGCGAGGGCTTCGGTTCGACCGCCATTCCGGTAGACGGCTTCTGCGTGCGCGTGGGTGCGATGCGCTGCCACAGCCAGGCGTTGACCTTCAAGCTCAAGAAAGACGTGCCAACGGCCGATATTGAGGCCATGATCGCAGCGGACAATGAGTGGGTCAAAGTGGTGCCCAACACCCGCGAAGCCACCATCAAGGATCTGACGCCCGTGGCGGTGACCGGTACCATGACGATTCCTGTGGGTCGCATCCGCAAGCTGGCCATGGGCCCGGAATACGTGGGCGCCTTCACCATCGGTGACCAGCTGCTGTGGGGTGCAGCCGAACCGCTGCGCCGCATGCTGCGCATCTTGCTGGACGCCTGAATCGCGGTGGCAGGGACGACGGGGAGCCTCGCTAGCGCAGGCATCCCGTTGTGCAACAACAACGCCAGCAAGGGTTGAATGCGCGCCTCATGCAAGCCGGGAAACTCAAGCGAATTCTCAGCTTGTCACCGTAATGCGTTGATGTTATGGTCAATTCTCGGTTTTTTACGTCGAGGTCAACGTGCCAATTCACACCCGCCACACACCATCCATCCGAACCAGCGCCACTTCCGGCGAACCCGGTTCACGAGGTCTTGCGCGGTTGCACGCGATAGCTGCAGCGGTGATGTTGTGCACCGGCCTGCTACAGGCCAGTGACGCACAAGCCCTGGCACTGGGGCGCATGGTGGTGCAATCGGCGTTGGGGGAACCCCTTCGGGCCGAGGTCGAGGTGCTTGAAATCACGGCAGAGGAATCGTCCAGTCTGCGTGTGGGTCTTGCCGCGGCAGGCGCGTTCCGCGCAGCCGGTATGGACTTCAATGCTGCACTGGCCGACCTTCAGGTCGTTCTGCAGCGCCGCCCGGATGGTCGCGCTTTCCTGCGCCTGACAGGCAGCCGCCCGGTCAATGAACCGTTCATGGACATGATTCTGGAGGCCAACTGGGCATCGGGCCGCATCGTGCGCGACTACACGCTGTTGTTTGATCCCCCTAACCTGCGCCCGCCCGTGCCAACGCCCTTGGCACCCGAAGTTACTGCGCAGGCGACGACGGCGCCGGTAACCCCACCCGCCGCATCATCGGCCACGCCCGTCCGTCCACCGGCGGCTGTCGCTGCCCCCGTTGCCCGCCCGCCCGTCTCGGCAACGCCGGCTCGCGCTCCTGCAGCCCGTCCGGCCGCACCGGTTGCCGCTGCGCCCGATACGGATGCTGGCGCCGCGACGCGTCTGCGAGTCAAGGCGGGTGACACCGCCGGACGCCTTGCCGCTGGCAATCTGCCCGCCAACGTGTCGCTTGATCAAATGCTCGTGGCCATGTTGCGGGCCAACCCCGATGCGTTCATCGGCGGCAACATCAACCGCATCAAAGCAGGTTCCCTGGTGGATCTGCCCAATGAGGCCGCTGCTGCGGCCACGCCAACCAGCGAGGCTCGCCAGATCATCTCTGCGCAGAGTCGCGATTTCAACGAATTCCGCCGCCGCCTGGCGAGCCGCGTGCCCGCGGCCGAGGTCGCCGCCGCAGACCGGCAAGCCGCCGGTCGTGTGCAGGCAGAAGTCCAGGACCAGAAGCCCGCGCCTGCAACCCAGGACAAGCTGACACTGTCCAAAGGCGCGACGCCAAGTCAATCTGCCCCGGAAGCCAAGATCGCCGAGGAACGGCGCGCTGGCGAAGCAACCACACGGGTGGCTGAGCTCTCTCGAAACATTGAAGAACTGTCCAAGATTGCGCCAACCGCAGTGCCTGCGGGTGCCGCTGGCAGCCCACCGGCAGCGCCGGACGCGCCGAAACCGGCGGCAACAACTCCGGAAGTGGTTGCAACGCCAGCCGTTCCGACTGTGCCCGTGCCAGCGGCCCCCGCCGCTACCGTTGAACCGCCAACGCCAGCAGCTGCCACACCCGCCCCGACACCCGCTCCCAAGCCTGCAGCACCGATGCCGGCTCCGGCAGTCGACGAACCTTCCTTCATCGGACAGTTGCTGGGCAATCCGCTCGTGCTGCCCGCTGCCGGTGGATTGCTCGCGCTGCTGGCCGGGCTGGGCCTCTACCGCATGCGCCAACGCAAGAAGACGTCCGCAGCGGACAGCTCCTTCCTCGAAAGCCGGCTGCAGCCCGACTCGTTCTTCGGTTCCAGCGGTGGTCAGCGCATCGACACCGCTGAAGCCTCAGCATCGGGCTCCTCCATGGTGTATTCGCCAAGCCAACTGGACGCCGCGGGCGACGTGGATCCGGTTGCCGAGGCCGACGTCTACCTGGCCTACGGTCGCGACCTTCAGGCCGAAGAGATTCTCAAAGAGGCCATGCGCAGCACCCCCACGCGCGTAGCCATCCACAACAAACTGCTGGAGATCTACGCCAAGCGCCGGGACGCCAAGGCCTTTGAGGTGGTGGCCACCGAAGCCTACGGGCTCACCCAGGGTCAGGGGGCTGAATGGGAACACGCCTGCGGTCTGGGCAAGGAACTGGACCCGAACAACCCGCTGTACCAGCCTGGCGGCAGTCCGATGGCCAAACCGGGCGCCGCTGTTGCTGGTGGCGCCAGCACGGTCCCATTTGGCAGCAGCACGCTCGCACAACACACCACCCCCGGTGGACCGACCGACGCTGACACCGACCTGGGTCTTGACCTTGATCTGGACATGGCGCTGGATGAGCCTTCCGCCCCAGCTGCTCTGCAAACGCCCGCTCGGGTGGAAGCCCAGATGTCCAGCCTGGACGATCTGGAGCAAACGGACGCACTCACGAGCGTTCCCGGCAACGTCACCGACCTGGCCTCACGTCCGATGGACTTTGACCTGGACTTCCCCTCCGAGCCGGTGCCCTTGTCGTCGCCAGCCTCGACGACAACACCCGTTGTCGTTGCGGCGGAGCAGCCCACTTTTGATGACAGCGAAGTGCTGCCCGCGTTCGACTTTGATGAACCCTCCCTGCCATCGGTCCAGGGCAGCAACGGACAAGAACACGCCACACCTGCGGCCAATCCACCCAGCGCTGAATTGTTGTCCTTTGACCTGAGCGACATTGAGCTGGAACTGAGTGAGCCAGAGCCAGTTGCTGTTGAAGAAGCCAATGGACTGAGTGCCGAGAATCCGCTGGAAACCAAGCTGTCCCTGGCCGAAGAGTTTCGGGCCATCGGCGACCTTGAAGGAGCGCGATCGCTGGCCGAGGAAGTGTTGGCAGAAGCCTCCGGCACCCTGAAGACCAAGGCAGGCACCTTCCTGGCCGATCTCGCCTGATCCTGCGCCGTCGCGGTCCGCCACCCTTTGAGCACGGCCATTCCTGTCGGGGTTTCGCCCCTCGAAACCCCGACCTCGCGCATCGCGCTCGGGGTCAGCTACAACGGCCATGCCTACGATGGCTGGCAGAGTCAAGCCAATGGTCGCACCGTGCAGGACCGGCTGGAACGGGCCCTGACCGAATTCACAACCCTCGATAAAGTCAGCACCCTGTGCGCCGGGCGCACCGATGCCGGCGTGCACGGCCTCATGCAGGTGGTGCATTTCGACACCCCGGTCATTCGCCCAGACAACGCCTGGGTCCGCGGCACCAACCGCTTTCTGCCACCCGACATTGCCGTGCAATGGGCACAGCCCGTGCCTGCCAGCTTTCACGCCCGCGCCAGCGCCCGCTCGCGCCGCTACGCCTATGTGCTGCTTGAATCCCCGGTCAGACCCAGTATTGACCATGGGCAGGTCGGCTGGGTGTTCCGGCCGCTTCAGCTCGACTCCATGCAGCAGGCAGCTCAGACGCTGGTGGGCGAACACGACTTCACCTCGTTTCGGGCCTCGGCGTGCCAGGCTCACAGCCCCGTCAAACAGATGCAACGCATCGACATCTCGCGTCGCGGCGCCTACTGGCGCTTCGAGTTCGAGGCTTCTGCCTTCCTGCACCACATGATCCGCAACATCATGGGTTGCCTGGTGGCGATTGGCAGCGGGAAATACCCCTCAACATGGATGGCCGAGGTGCTGGCGGCGAAAAGCCGCGACGCGGCCGCCCCCACCTTTTCCCCGGATGGGCTGTATTTTCTGGGGCCCGTGTACGATGAATCGCTCGGCCTGCCCACGCGCACCCCTGCGTTCGACTGGTTGCCTTAGATTCCCCCCCGCGCCGCCTGCGGCGTCACCCCCCAGGGGGCGACACTGGCGGCCCGGCAAAGCCGGTTCCGCGGTGTCCTTGAACAAGTCACTTCTGCTGATGAAACCCTTTCGAACTCGCATCAAGATCTGCGGCCTCACGCGCGAGGCCGACGTCGACGCTGCCGTGCAGGCCGGTGCGGACGCGATCGGCTTTGTGCTCTACCCGCAGAGTCCACGCTTCGTTACGCCCGAGCGCGCCGGTGCCCTGGCGCGCCACTTGCCGCCCTTCGTGACACCGGTGCTGCTGTTCGTGAATGCCAGCCCCGAATTCATCGCCCAGGGCACGGCGGCCGTTCCCAATGCCCTGCTGCAATTCCACGGCGACGAAACACCGGCCGACTGTCTGGCCGCGGGTCGCCCGTTCCTGCGCGCAGCGCGCATTCCTACCGGCCCCGCCGGGGCGGGCTTTGATCTTCTAAAATACGCGCTGGACTTTGCCGCCGCCCAGGCTGTGTTGCTCGACGCCCATGTCGAAGGTTTTGGCGGCGGGGGTCAATCTTTCGACTGGAACGCTTTCCCTTGGTCACATCCGCTTCTAAACGCCAGCTCTCGCCTCGTTTTGTCTGGTGGACTCACGCCTGCAAACGTGACCGATGGCATCAGCCGCGTACGGCCCTGGGCCGTTGACGTGAGTTCTGGCGTCGAGGTGTCGAAAGGCATCAAGGACGCCGACAAGATCCACGCATTCGTCGCCGCCGTGCGCGCGGCCGACTCCCAGCTATCCCGCCTGAGCTGAACCTGTTCTAAGGTCGCTCGGGCCATTGAACCGAGAAACCCATGGACACCTACCAGCAACCCGACGCCCGCGGCCACTTCGGCATCTACGGTGGCAGTTTCGTGAGCGAAACGCTCACGCACGCCATCAACGAACTCAAAGCCGCCTACGCGAAATACCAGCACGATCCCGAATTTCTGGCCGAATTCCAGAGCGAACTCGCGCACTTCGTGGGCCGCCCCTCGCCGGTCTACCACGCCGCGCGCATGAGCCGCGAACAAGGCGGCGCGCAGATCTTCCTGAAGCGCGAAGACCTCAACCACACCGGCGCCCACAAGGTCAACAACACCATCGGACAGGCCATGCTCGCCAAGCGCATGGGCAAGCCACGTGTGATCGCCGAGACCGGCGCCGGCCAACACGGTGTGGCCACCGCCACCATCTGCGCCCGCTACGGCCTGGAATGCGTGGTCTACATGGGCAGCGAAGACGTGAAGCGCCAGAGCCCCAACGTCTACCGGATGAAGCTGCTCGGTGCCACCGTGGTGCCGGTGGAGAGCGGTAGCAAGACGCTGAAAGACGCGCTCAACGAAGCCATGCGCGACTGGGTTGCCAACGTGGACAACACCTTCTACATCATCGGCACCGTGGCCGGCCCGCACCCCTACCCGATGATGGTGCGCGACTTCCAGAGCGTGATCGGCGAGGAGTGCCTGGTGCAGATGCCGCAGATGCTTAAGGAAGCTGGTTGCAACGGCGAACAGCCCGACGCGGTCGTGGCCTGTGTGGGCGGCGGCAGCAACGCCATGGGCATCTTCTACCCTTACATCAACCACGCTGCCACGCGCCTGATCGGCGTGGAAGCGGCGGGTGAAGGACTGGAGAGCGGCAAACACTCGGCCTCGCTGCAAAAGGGCAGCCCCGGCGTGCTGCACGGCAACCGCACCTACGTGCTGCAGGACGACAACGGCCAGGTCACTGAAACGCACAGCGTCAGCGCCGGCCTGGACTATCCCGGCGTCGGCCCGGAACACGCCTTCCTGAAGGACATCGGCCGCGCCGAATACGTCGGCATCACCGACGCCGAGGCGCTGGAGGCCTTCCACTACCTGTGCCGCACCGAGGGCATCATCCCCGCGCTCGAATCCAGCCACGCTGTGGCCTACGCCATGAAGCTGGCCAAGACCATGCGGCCCGACCAGTCGATCCTGGTCAACCTTTCGGGGCGCGGTGACAAGGACATCGGCACCGTGGCCGACTTGTCGAACGCCGATTTCTACTGCCGCCCCAGCTGCCGCGGCCAGTCCGTCAAGGGTGGCGCCGAGACCGCAACGATCAAGGTGACCAAATGAGCCGCATTGAAAAGACTTTTGCCGACCTCAAGACCCAAGGCCGCAAGGCCCTGATCCCCTTCGTCACCGCTGGCTTTCCCTATGCCGACATCACACCCGAACTCATGCACGGCATGGTCGAAGCTGGCGCCGACGTGATCGAGCTCGGCGTGCCGTTTTCCGACCCCTCCGCCGACGGCCCGGTGATCCAGAAGGCAGGCGACCGAGCACTGGCGCTGGGCATTGGCCTGAGCCAGGTCATCGCCATGGTGAAAACTTTCCGCGATCGCAACAACACCACGCCCGTGGTGCTGATGGGTTACGCCAACCCGATCGAACGCTACGACCAGAAACACGGCGCGGGCAGCTTCGTGCGCGACGCGTCGGTCGCAGGCGTGGACGGCGTGCTGGTGGTGGACTACCCACCGGAGGAGTGCGAGGAGTTCGCCGCCGCGCTGCGCGCAGCCAACATGGACCTGATCTTCCTGCTGGCCCCGACCTCCACCGACGAGCGCATGGCGCAGGTGGCGCGCGTGGCCAGCGGTTATGTGTACTACGTGTCGCTCAAGGGCGTGACCGGCGCTGGTACGCTGGACGTGGGTCAGGTCGAGGCCATGTTGCCTCGCATCCGCGCGCACGTGAGCGTGCCGGTGGGCGTGGGCTTCGGCATCCGCGACGCCGAGACCGCCAAGGCGATCGGCAAGACGGCCGACGCGGTGGTGATCGGCAGCAAGATCATCCAGCTGATCGAGAATGAGCCGCACGAGAAAGTGGTGACCGTTGCCTCGCATTTCCTGCGCACCATACGAAAAGCGCTGGACGCATAATCCGTCCACTTCGCCGGGCCACCCGTGCCCGGCAACCAGCGAAGGAACCCCTATGTCCTGGCTCGAAAAACTGCTCCCGCCCAAGATCACCCACACCGACCCGACCGAGCGCCGCAGCGTGCCCGAGGGCTTGTGGATCAAATGCCCCAGCTGCGAGGCGGTGCTCTACAAGACCGATCTGGAAAAAAACCAGAACGTCTGCCCGCACTGCAGCCACCACCACCGCATCGGTGCGCGCGCGCGCCTCAATGCCTTCATGGACGCTGAAGGCCGCTATGAAATCGGCCAGGAAGTGCTGCCGGTCGATGCGCTCAAGTTCAAGGACAGCCGCAAGTACCCTGAACGGCTGAAAGAAGCCCTGGAAACCACCGGCGAGACCGACGCACTGGTGGTCATGGGAGGTGCGGTGCAAGGCATCCCGCTGGTCGTCGCCTGCTTCGAGTTCGATTTCATGGGCGGCTCCATGGGCTCGGTGGTCGGCGAGCGTTTTGTGCGCGGTGTCGAAGAAGCCATCGCCCAGAAGGTGCCCTTCGTCTGCTTCACCGCCACGGGCGGGGCGCGCATGCAGGAAGGCCTGCTCTCGCTGATGCAGATGGCCAAGACCAACGCTGCGCTCACGCGCCTGGCCAAGAAGGGCCTGCCCTACATCAGCGTGCTGACCGACCCGACCATGGGTGGCGTGTCGGCCGGCTTCGCTTTCGTGGGCGACGTGGTGATCGCTGAGCCCAAGGCGCTGATCGGTTTCGCCGGCCCACGCGTGATCGAGAACACCGTGCGCGTGAAACTGCCTGAAGGTTTCCAGCGCGCCGAGTTCCTGATCACCAAGGGTGCTGTCGATTTCATCTGCGATCGGCGCGAACTGCGCGCCACCGTAGCCAGCGCGCTTGCCATGCTGCAGCGTCAGAGTGCCGACGCGGTGGTTGCCGATTGAGTGAAGCACCGGAGACAGCCCCGCTGGCGCTGTCACAACTGCCCCTGTTTCCGCTGCAAACCGTCTTGTTCCCCGGCGGCTGGATGCCGCTGCGCATTTTTGAAGTGCGCTACCTGGACATGATCAACCGTTGCCACAAGGCTGGTGCGCCGTTCGGTGTGGTCTGCCTGTCCGAGGGCAGCGAGGTGCGCCGCATCGACCCCAAGGCCCCGCCCCACGGCGACGCTTTCGCGCGCGAGGTGTTTTACCCGGTGGGCACACTGGCGCGCATCGAACAGTTGGAGCGGCCGCAACCCGGGTTGCTGGTGATTCACTGCCGGGGTCTGCAGCGATTCCACGTGACCGCCAGCCATCAACTGCCGCACGGCCTGTGGGTGGGTGATGTGCAACTCGACGAAGCAGAACCCGTGGTCCCCGTGCCCGAACACCTCGTGCCCACGCGAGACGCGCTGCAACGCCTGCTGCACAATCTGCAGGAACGCGAGCCCGACGACATGAACGAGTTGCCGTTGCAGCCGCCCTACCAGTGGGACGACAGCGGCTGGGTGGCCAACCGCTGGGCCGAACTCTTGCCCGCGCCGGCCGAACTCAAACACCAGTTGATGACGCTGGACAACCCGTTGCTGCGCCTCGAATTGATTTCAGATCTGCTCGACAAGCTCGGTGTCGAGCGCTGAACCGCAAAAGCACACCCCTCTGCGACGCGCACGCTTTCGCCAGCACACACCGTGGAACTGGCTTTGCCAGGCCGCCAGTGCCGCCCCTTTGGGGGTCGCGCGCAGCGGCGCAGGGGGTTATGGCAAAGTGCTCAGCGCCTGCATGTAGCGCTCACTCACCATCAGTGAGCCCCAGTCCATCGCCACAGCGCGCGGCAGCAGCGCCAGACGGCGTTCTTCGCTGGCAGGGTTGGGCTGCCAGCGGCCTTTGATCACGGCTTTGGACAGATCTTCGATGGCCTCGTCGATCGGCGACCCGCCCTCCACCACCGACTGGTTGCACAACACCACCATGTCACCCCCCGCGGTCAGAGCGGCCAGCGCGGCCTCGGCGAAGCTCACGTCGCGCCCGTCAATGTGGCGCGCCGCTTCCATGCTCAGATCATCACTGAAGATCGCGCCGGTGAAGCCCAGTTGGTGGCGCAACACGTCCTGCAACCAGCGCGGCGAAAACCCGGCCGGCCGGCTGTCCACCTTGGGGTAGATCACGTGCGCGGGCATCACCGCCTGCAGGCTGCTGGAGAGCCAACCGTAGGGCGCTGCGTCTTCGGCCAGGATGGCCTTGAGGCTGCGCTTGTCCACCGGAATCGCCAGGTGCGAGTCGGCCTTGACGAAGCCGTGACCGGGGAAATGTTTGCCACAGTTGCCCATGCCGCTCTGCTGCAGGCCGAGCATCAGCGCTTGAGCCAGCAGGGTGACCACACGCGGATCGCGCCCGAAAGCGCGGTCCCCGATGACCGAGCTTTCGCCGTAGTCCAGATCCAGCACCGGGGTGAAGCTCAGGTCCACACCGCAGGCCCGCAGCTCGGCACCGAGCACATAGCCAGCGGCCGCGGCCGCGTTGGTCGCACGCATCGCCGGCCCCCCCTCGCCTTCACCCTTTTTCGGCGCCGACAGCCACAGCGCTCCAAAGGCCGCCATGGGCGGCAGGTGGGTGAATCCATCGGTTCGGAAGCGCTGCACGCGCCCACCTTCGTGATCCACCGCGATCAGCAGGTCGGGCCGCACGGTCTTGATCTGGCGGCACAGCTTGGTCAACTGCGCACGGTCCAGCCAGTTGCGGGCAAACAGGATGACACCGCCCACCAGGGGATGGGCCAGGCGCTGGCGTTCGGCAGTGGTGAGGCTGTGGCCGGCGACATCGATGATGAGAGGAGCGTGTTGGTGCATGGTGTGTGTTTTTTGCGCGGTCAGGCGGTCAGGTTTCTCTGCCAGGTCGCCCGGGGGCGTGTTGCCCGGAGGGCAGTGTCCCACCCGACGACGGCATATTGATGTCGACCTTCTCAACCACCACAAAGCTGGCGGCGTAGTCGGTCTCGTCGGTCACGGTCACATGGGCCCGCAGTCCCTGTGCTTCGAACCAGGTCTTGAGTTCATCGTGCAACACGATCACCGGCTGGCCACTTGGGAGGTTGGCGATTTCGCAGCGCCGCCATGTCATGGGCAAACGCATGCCCAAACCGATGGCTTTGGAAAACGCCTCCTTGGCCGAAAAACGCGTCGCCAGGTAGCTCAAGCCGCGGTGCGGCCATCGCGCGCTGCGCCGCTGCCAGACGAGGAATTCGCCGTCGCTGAGCACCTTGCGCGCAAAGCGCTCGCCCTGGCGCAGCAGGGTGGCTTCGATGCGCCGGATGTCGCAGATATCGGTGCCGATGCCGTGGATCATGTGCCCCCGCGCTCGTCAATTGGTGAATTGCGCTGACCTTGCGAGCCACAGACCTCCGTCACAAAGGGGGGCATTTTTCCGAGGGGCGGCCCAGCGAAAAAACCAGCGTCTTCACACATACGCATCGGCAATGCAACGGTTGTAGTCGGCGATGGTCGCGGCGTAGCCCAACTCCAGCGCATCGGCAATCAGCGCATGGCCGATCGACACCTCGCTCACGCCAGGCACCGTGCGCAGGAAGGCGGTGAGGTTGTCGCGGTTCAGATCGTGCCCGGCGTTCACGCCCAGGCCCGCATCCAGCGCGGCCTGGGCAGCGGCGCGGAAACGTTCGAGTTGTGCGCCGCGTTGAGGCGTGTGCCACGCGGCAGCGTAGGGCTCGGTGTAGAGCTCCACCCGATCCGCACCCACGGCTTTGGCCGCGGCCATCTGGGCGGGTTCGGCGTCCATGAACAGGCTCACGCGCGCGCCAAGCGCCTGGGCTTCTGCAATCACCGCACGCAGGCGCTCGGCGTCTTGCGGAAATACCCAGCCGTGATCGCTGGTGAACTGCCCTTCGCTGTCGGGCACAAAAGTCAGCTGGTGCAGCGGCAGGCCCTTCGCTTTCACCTCGCGCGCGACAGCCATCAGGTTGTGAAACGGGTTGCCTTCGATGTTGTATTCGCGATCGGGCCAGGCTTTGATCAGCTCGGCCAGATCGAACACATCGTGGGGCCGGATGTGGCGCTCATCGGGACGGGGATGCACGGTGATGCCCTGTGCCCCGGCCTGCAGGCACAAGGTGGCGGCCCGCGTGACCGACGGGATACCCAGGTGCCGGGTGTTGCGCACCAGCGCAACCTTGTTGAGGTTGACCGACAGCGCGGTGCGGAAAGTGAAGGCCGTGGTCATGGCGTGGTCTGGAGGTTGGTGGAAGCCGCGTCGGGTGATGCCCGCGGCCGGCTCATGGCCTGCACATCCAGCATCAGCTGGCGGGTCTTGAACACCCGCACGCCGCTATGGTAGTGCAGCAGGTTGCGCAACTGCGGCTGCAGCGCCTGCTGGCAACCGACACAGGCGCGCAGGGTGGCGACGAGGGGATCGGCCTCGTCCAGCGCGAGCTGGAGCAAGCGCCACTGCGCCCCCGACAAGGCGTGGGCATCGTCCTCATGTGCTGCACGAAGACCGCTCTCCGGATCCAGCACATAGAACCCACCGTCCTGCAAGGACGCCAGCGTGTTGCCCTCCTGCGCCAGATCGGGCAGCAGGCCGATGTCGCGCAACAGCAGCAACTCGAACGCACGCAGGATAAGTTGCTGCGCATCGGCCCGCTCCGCCAGCAACTGCACCGCCAGGGTGTAGTGGTCGTACAAGGTGGCGTGCGGATCGTCCCGGGCCAGCAGGCGCATGAGCAGTTCGTTGAGATAACACCCGGAAAGCAGCGCCTCGCCGGTGGGCATGACATGCCCACCTTGCCACTGGGCCGACTTGAGGGTCCGCACTTCGGCATCGCCCCCCCAGCTCAGGTGCAGCGGCTGAAGCGGCAAAAGCACCGGACGGAACTGGGACGTGGGTCGCTTGACCCCTTTGGCCACCAACGCAATGCGGCCGTGGTGGCGCGTGAACACTTCCAGCACCAGGCTGGACTCGCTCCAGTCGTAGCGGTGCAGGACGAAAGCAGGTTCTTCAGAAAACCGGCGCGTGGCCATCACTCGTAGCCAAAGGACCGGACCCGCGCATCGTCATCGGCCCAGCCCGAACGCACCTTGACCCACAGCTCCAGAAACACCTTGCAGTCCCAAAGCTTTTCCAGTTCCTGACGCGCCTCGGTGCCGATGCGCTTGAGCTTCTCGCCCTTGTCACCGATCACCATGCCCTTGTGGCCCTCGCGCTCCACCACGATGGTGGCCGCGATGCGCCTGAGCTGGCCTTCCTGCTCGAACTTGTCGATGATCACGGTGGAGGTGTAGGGCAGCTCATCGCCGGTCAGGCGGAAGAGTTTTTCGCGCACCATTTCGCTGGCCATGAAGCGCTCGCTGCGGTCCGTGAGCTCTTCGGGGTCATGCATCCAGGGCTGCAGCGGTACGTATTTTTCGCAGATGGAGAACAGGCGCTGAACGTCCCGCGTGTTCTTGGCCGACATGGGCACGAACTCGGCAAACGCATGGCGCTCCTGCATCGAGCGCAGCCAGGGTGCGAGGTCGCCGCGGCGGTGCACCAGATCGAACTTGTTGGCCAGCAGCACGACCGGCACGTTCGCCGGCAGCAGATCCAGCACCTTGGCATCGGCCAGGTTGAAATGCCCGGCCTCGACCACGAACAGGATCAGGTCCACATCGTTCACCGCGCCCAGCACGGTCTTGTTCAACGCCCGGTTCAGCGCGTTGCCATGCCGGGTCTGGAAACCCGGCGTGTCCACGAACACAAACTGGGTCGGCCCGACGGTGCGGTAACCCGTGATGCGGTGCCGCGTGGTCTGGGCCTTGCGCGAAGTGATGCTGACTTTCTGGCCCACCAGGGCATTGAGCAAAGTTGATTTGCCCACGTTGGGTTTGCCCACAATGGCCACAAAACCACAGTGTTGAGCCGCCGGATCGACGGGCACAGACTCAGGCGCGGCCTCCTCGGTTTCCGGTGTTTCTGCCTCGCCGGGTTTCCCCAGGGCCCGGGCCAGCATGGCGTCGAGCTCGGGATTGGAACCGGCCGCGACAGGCTGTGAAGGAACGGACAGGGGAACAGATTTTCGGGACATGGATTCGTGCTGACGGGTCAACGCCAGGAACAAGGTGGAAAACGGCGCAAGCGGCGCGTTTCGGGAACGGTGGGGCGGGTCACTCCGCCATGAGGTGCTGCAACATGGCCGCCGCTGCGGCCTGCTCACCCGCGCGACGCGAAGCACCGATGCCGCGTTCGCTGCGGCCGGTCTCCGTTACGGTGCATTCCACATCAAAGGTCTGTTTGTGCGCTTCACCCAGAGTGGCCACCACGCGGTAAACCGGGAGCTTCATTTTGCGCGCCTGCAGCCACTCCTGCAATTCGGTCTTCGGGTCCTTGCCCATGGCGCTCATCTGGGCGTTCAACTCGACATCGCCGTAGAGCCTGCGCACCATCGCAGCGGCCACCTCAAAGCCCGCATCCAGGTACACCGCACCGATGATGGCTTCAAGCGCATCGGCCAGTATCGAAGGGCGCTTGTGACCCCCTGAGCGCTTTTCGCCATCGCCCAGGCGCAGACAAACGGAGAGACCGAGCACGGACGCGATCTGGAACAGCGTGTCTTGCTTAACCAGGTTCGCCCGCACCCGCGAGAGATCTCCCTCGGGCAACTGGCTGAGTTTTTCAAACAGCAGGCCGGAAATGGCCAGGTTGAGCACCGAGTCGCCGAGAAATTCCAGCCGCTCGTTGTGGTCGGATGTGAAGCTGCGGTGGGTCAGCGCACGCTCCAGCAGGCGTGGATTGGCAAACGGGTGCTGGAGGCGCTTTTGCAGCGCGAGGAGTTCCGGGTTCAAATCAGGCAGCACCCTTTGCACACGAACCTGCTCACTTGGAGCTGCCCTTGTACTTCATCACCAGATAGGCCGGGCCCATCAGCGGGACTTCGCGCTGGTAGTCAAATGACACCACCACCTGGTCGCCCTGCTTGCCAACTTCCAGGTCTTTGCCGGTGATGGTGGTGATGTCGTCAATCGTCGCCGCTTTGTCAAAGATGCTGCGCACCTCGGCCACGGTCGTGCCCGCCGATGCCTTCTGAACCGCCTTCTCCACTGCCATGAACTCGATATAGGTGGGCACAAGTTGCGCAAAGATCACGCCCGCGAAAGCCAGCAGGACGCCGACGATCAGCAAGCCAAAAAAAGTCAGCCCTTGTTGCCCTTGCTTCAGTTTCATGGTTTTTTCTCCAAAGATGGTCAAACTCACTCAAACGATCCGATGCGCCCGAGATCGCCGAAATTCATCCAGACAAAGAAGGCTTTGCCCACAATGTTGGCCTCGGGCACGAAGCCCCAGTAGCGCGAATCCAGGGAGTTGTCCCGATTGTCGCCCATCATGAAATAGTGGCCGTCAGGCACCTTGCAGACAACGCCCTCCACCGAATAGCGGCAGTTGTCCTTGTAGGCGAACTCCGTGGTGCCCGACACAAATGCCGGCCGGTCCTCGTCATTCAGGGTCTTGTAGTTTCGCCCTTCCAGGCTTTCTCCGAACTGTTTGGCGTAGCGCATGACATCGCTGTCAAAAAATTCAGGCTCCTGGCTGCGCGGCACGGGCTGCCCGTTGATGCTCAGTTGCTTGTTCAGATAGGCCACTTCATCACCAGGCACACCCACCACACGCTTGATGTAGTCCAGACTGGGTTGCGGGGGATAGCGGAACACCATGACATCACCGCGCTGAGGCTCGTTGTTCGCGATCACCTTGGTGTTGAACACGGGCAGACGGATGCCGTAGTGGAATTTGTTCACCAGGATGAGATCGCCCACGCGCAGCGTCGGGATCATGGAACCGGATGGAATCTTGAACGGCTCGAACAAGAACGAACGCAGCACGAACACGGCCAGGATCACGGGAAACAGGCCTGCCGTCCAGTCCAGCCACCAGGGCTGCATCAGCAACCGCTGGCGAGCGGGCTCCACTTCGACATCGGTTCCGCCAAAACCTTGTTGGTGCAGTGCCGCGGCGCGGTCGCTGCGTGCGTCCAGCAAGCGCTGAGCATCGCGCTGGCGCTGCGGCAGGAAAACCAGCTTCTCGGCCACCCAGTACAGCCCGGTGATGGCCGTGGCCAGCATCAACAACAGGGCAAAGTTGCCCTCGACATAACCGAAGAAAAAAGCCCCTGCGTATGCGGCAAAGGCGGCCAGAACCACCGCCGTGATCGCGCTCATCGTGGATTGCATCAGTCCTGCACCTGCAAAATCGCGAGGAAAGCCTCTTGGGGCACTTCAACCGAGCCAATCTGTTTCATGCGCTTCTTGCCTGCTTTTTGTTTCTCAAGGAGTTTGCGTTTGCGGCTGATGTCGCCACCGTAACATTTTGCCAGCACGTTCTTGCGCAGCGCCTTGATGGTCTCGCGCGCGATCACATTGCCGCCAATGGCGGCCTGGATCGCCACGTCAAACATCTGGCGGCTGATGATTTCGCGCATCTTCGCCACCACGGCCCGGCCGCGGTACTGCGACTGGCTGCGGTGCACGATGATGGACAGCGCATCGACCTTCTCGCCGTTGAGCAGGATGTCCACCTTCACCACATCGGCCGCGCGGTACTCCTTGAACTCGTAGTCCATCGACGCGTAGCCGCGGCTCACCGACTTGAGCTTGTCGAAGAAGTCGAGCACGATCTCGCCCAGCGGCATGTCGTAGGTCAGCATGACCTGTTTGCCGTGGTAGGCCATGTTGAGCTGCATGCCGCGCTTCTGGTTGGCCAGCGTCATCACCGCGCCCACGTACTCCTGCGGCATGTAGAGATGCACCGTCACAATGGGCTCGCGGATCTCTTCCAGCCGGCCCTGATCGGGCATCTTGGAGGGGTTCTCCACCATGATGACCTCGCCATCGGGCTTGACCACCTGGTAGACCACGCTGGGCGCGGTGGTGATCAGGTCCTGATCAAACTCGCGCTCCAGCCGCTCCTGCACGATCTCCATGTGCAGCAGGCCCAGGAAGCCGCAGCGGAAGCCGAAGCCCAACGCCTGCGACACCTCGGGTTCGTACTGCAGCGCGGCGTCATTCAGCTTGAGTTTTTCCAGTGCATCGCGCAGGCCGTCGTACTGGTTGGCCTCGGTCGGGTACAGGCCGGCAAACACCTGCGGCTGCACTTCCTTGAAACCGGGCAGCGCCTCTTCGGCCGGGCCGAGGTTGTTCGGCAGTTTCTTTTCGAGCGTGATGGTGTCGCCCACCTTGGCGGCCTGCAACTCCTTGATGCCGGCGATGATGAAACCCACCTCCCCTGCGTTCAACGATTCACGCGACTCGTTGGCCGGTGTGAACACGCCCAGGTTGTCGGCGTTGTAGACCGTGTTGGTCGCCATCATCTTGAAGCGCTCGCCCTTGAGCAAACGCCCATCAACCACGCGCACCAGCATCACCACACCGACATAGGCGTCGTACCAGCTGTCCACGATCATGGCGCGCAAAGGTGCGTTGGGATTGCCCTTGGGTGCCGGGATGCGCGCCACCACCGCTTCCAGAATGTCTTCCACGCCCATGCCACTCTTGGCCGAGCAGGGAATGGCGTCGGTCGCGTCGATGCCGATCACGTCCTCGATCTCGCTCTTGGCGTTCTCGGGGTCGGCGTTGGGCAGGTCCATCTTGTTGAGCACCGGCACCACTTCCACGCCCAGGTCGAGCGCGGTGTAGCAGTTGGCCACGGTCTGCGCTTCCACACCCTGGCTGGCGTCCACCACCAGCAGTGCGCCCTCGCAGGCCGAGAGGGAGCGACTCACTTCATACGAGAAGTCCACGTGCCCGGGCGTGTCGATCAGGTTGAGGTTGTAGACCTGTCCGTCGCGCGCCTTGTATTTGAGCGCGGCGGTCTGCGCCTTGATGGTGATGCCGCGCTCTTTCTCGATGTCCATCGAGTCCAGCACCTGCTCGCTCATCTCGCGATCGGACAAGCCACCACAGAGGGAAATGATGCGGTCGGCCAGCGTGGACTTGCCGTGATCAATGTGCGCGATGATCGAAAAATTGCGGATGTGGTTCATCAAGAAAGCAGCTCTACCAGGGGAACAAAGGACACACGCACGAGGCTGCGTGGGACCATAAAAAAGGGCGCGTCAGCTGTTGACGCGCCCATAACCAACAATCAATGGCAACTGCGATAGTTGGGACTTCATTGTAGGCAAAAAGCCCGGAATGCAAACCCGACCAACGCTTACCGAGACTTGTTGCAGCGCAGCAACATGAAACTTGTCCACAATTTATTCACAGGAAATCCAGTGTTCTTGTGAAGCATCTGTGGATGACCGATGCCGATCTGGCGCGACTCTCACATCGTGAACCGATGCGGTGCCTCGACGAAGGAATCGATCTGTAACGGGCCCGATTTTATCGAATTCGGTCAGGAGAAATCGAATATTGGTGAGTGGTCACTCACCATGACAATGGACAGACCGGATCACGCGGCAGACGAGCGGTGTGTGGCTAACCTGCCACCCCACCTCATAAGTCCCAAATCCCATAAAGATCAGTAGGTTATTGGTTTCTGTTGGGGTGGATTCGAGTTTTGTCCAGTTTTACAGTTTTATCGACTTGGTCGGATCACCGTGTACTGCGCCCAATCGCCACGACGGAACAACACGTTGACAGGGCGAGACTTGTCGAGCTTCACAAGCGCCGCCTCCAGTTCAGCAACACTGCCGGTATCGGTGTTGGCGACGGCAACGATCACATCGCCTTCGCGCAGGCCGGCGCGCGCAGCCGCGCCCTCAGTGCTCTCCACACGCACGCCACTCTTGAGGTTGAGCTCCTTCTTCAGTGCGGGTGTGAGATCGGAAAGCGTCAATCCCAAAGCCTTGGCCGTGCCCGCAGGCTGCGGTTTGGCTGGCTCGGGCGCCGTCGGCCGCGATGCAGCGCGCTCAGGCTCCAACTCGGCCACCGTGATGTTCAACTCCCGCTGCGAGCCGCGGCGGAACACCGTCATGCGGCTCTTGCTGCCGGGTCGCGTATTGCCCACCAGCCGGGGCAGGTCCACCGACTTGTCGATCTCTGTGCCATCGAAACGCAGGATGATGTCACCCGGCTCCAGCCCCGCTTTGGCCGCTGGCGAGTCGGTTTCGACACCGCGCACCAACGCCCCCCGAGGCCGCCCCAGCCCAATGGACTCGGCCACTTCCTTGCTGACCTGATCGATCTGCACACCAATGCGCCCACGCGTGACACGCCCGGTCGCACGGAGCTGATCCGACACACGCACCGCTTCATCAATCGGAATGGCAAACGAGATGCCCTGGAAGCCGCCAGAGCGCGAATAGATCTGGCTGTTGATGCCCACCACCTCGCCGCGCATGTTGATCAGCGGTCCACCAGAGTTTCCGGGATTGATCGCCACGTCGGTCTGGATAAAGGGCAGGAAATCCCCGGTGTCGCGCTTCTTGGCACTCACGATGCCGGCGGTCACGGTGTTCTCCAGTCCAAAGGGAGAACCGATCGCCATCACCCATTCGCCCACACGAAGTCGGTTCACGTCACCGATCTTCACGGCATTCAGACCGCTCGCCTCGATCTTGACCACCGCGACATCGGTGCGCTTGTCAGCGCCCACCACCTTGGCTTTGAACTCACGCTTGTCTGGCAGGGTGACGATCAGTTCGTCGGCGCCTTCCACCACATGCGCGTTGGTCATGATCAGGCCATCGCTGCTGAGAATGAAGCCCGAGCCCACACCACGAGGCTGTGCCTCTTCGGACGGACCCCGCTCCGCTCGCGGGCCGCGAGGCGTCACGCCGGGTGGGATCGGAATACCAAAACGGCGGAAGAACTCCAGCATCTGCTCATCCGCACCGGATGCCCCTTCTTCCGTGGGGCTGGCGCGCTCCAGTGTGCGGATATTCACCACCGAGGGTCCGACCAGGTCGACCAGATCGGTGAAATCAGGCAAGCCACGCACGCTGGGTGCAGAGAAGATGCCTTGCGCGGCCAGTGGCGCGGGCGATAGCAGCGCCATGGAACCTGCCAGCGCCAGCATCCCCGCAGTGGCCAAACTGAACAAGGGAGCGCGATTCGATTTACTGAATGTCATGTTGATCCTATTCAGGCAGGCAAAACAGCTGAAAACACGGTGGCAAAGGGGGTGAGCAGGTGCCCGCTCCAACGGACTGACACTTCAGCGCGTTCGCTCAAGCGCCTGGGAAAACCGCTGAAGGGTGGTCGGCGGCACCTCGCCCAAGACGGTCAGCCAATGGTTGCCGAGGCGCATGCCCAGCGAATGGGTGGCCCCCATCACCGCGCTGGTCTCAGGGCCGTGCCGGCGGGCATCAAGTGGTTCGACAAACAAGGAGACCGAGGCCAGTCCGTCCGAAAAAATGCACTGCATGGGGACGGAAGAAACTTCGTTGGCATCGCTGGAATCCCGGGTGTGGCAGCTCATGCGCAGGAAACCTGGAACCGCATCTTTGAAATGCCAGCCCTCGGCCTCGGGCGTGGTTTTTTTCAGTACCGGTCGATACACCTCATAGCCGCGGGTGTCCTTCATCATCTTGCGCAGCTTGTCCATGCGCACGGGCGCATCCAGCTGGAGCTCGGAGTAAGCCAGTTGCTCCAGCAGGGCACCGCGTTCGCCCAGCGTCTGCAGTTTCACGACCAGACCGGTTTTCTGTTCAGACCATATGCGAAAACCAAACCGCAAAGCGTCCTTGGGGAGAATCTCGACCACATCGGCCAGATGTCCGGCCACGCGCTGCACCCCGGTCTCACGCACTTCGTAGTATTTGGGAATGGCGTTGGCAGGCGTGCGCAGCAACTCGGGGAACAAACCCAGCGATTCTCGTTCCTCGATCCACGCGGTTCTGGCGTCTGGAACAAAGGTGATCACTTCGTTGTTGCGGCGAATGGTGGTCCGCGGTGCGCCCGTGAGTGTCTCGATGCGCTCCATCTGCTGCACACCATCACAGACATGCCAGATGCGCGAGGCCGACATGATCGAACCCGCTGATACCACCAAGGTGCCGGTGTACGCCCGCTGCCTCGATGCTTCCTGCATCCGGGTGAGCCATTCATTGACACTGCGCGTCGGCGCCGCAGCAACTGCGCCCTGCGACTGAGCCTGCACCAGAGGCTGCCAAAGTCCCAGGACCAGGGCCACCAGGACCAGCACGGCCCAAGGTTGCAACCCTGCGCCCGGTTGAGTGCCGCGACCGGGACGTGTCCGGGTTGACTCCACGCCACGCGACAGCAACCGGGCAAACGACAGATGAGGAGCCATGGACATCAGCGCTGCGGAGCGGAATCGTAGGTGGCGTTGCGCAGGAAACCCGCCGGCATCTGCAACGCAGACATGCCGCCATATTGCCGGTGCTCGGCGAGCATCTGTTCAAGCCGCGCATCGCGAATCAAGATGCCCTGTTCGGTGCTCACTGCCACGTTGGTTGACTCCGTGTTTGAAGCAGCAATCGCCGTGTTCGCCGCTACCGTGGGCGGTACGACCTGCGCCAGTTGGGGCGCCGCTACGGCCCCGCCATCCGGACCCGCCGCACCCTGCAACACACTCCAGCTCACCGCCACAACGGCCGCCAGGGAGGCCAGGCCCGCAACCATCTTCCAGCGCATCACTGGGTCGTTTGCGGCGGTTCCACGCACCTGCGTCATCACGACCGGGCTCGCAGGCAGGCTTTGTGGCTGCTCTGCGAGTTGGAGGCGCGCACTGATACCGGCCACAAAGGCCTGCGGCGCGACGTTCGACACGGCAGGCGCCGTGCCACGCAGCACATCGCCAATCACCTGGTAGGCATGCCAATCGGCTCGCAACTCGGAACGGTGGTCGTCATCGGCCAGAAGGGCTTCCAGCTCGTCTGCACTGATTTCACCATCGGTCAACGCAGACAGTGCACCCGCCAGACCGGTACCCGTATCGGAATGAAATGGCACACCGAGCCTCGCAGGCTGGCGCGCACTCAGGTTGTCTTGTTCGGCATTCATGGTTGACATCCAAAAAACTCAAGGGTTCAAGTCCGGTCCACACAGCAGCGCATTCGGGGTTACCAGCGTTTGCCGGATTGGCGCTCCAGCATGGGCTTGATACGGCCCGATATCGCTTCACGCGCCCGGAAGATGCGGGAACGCACCGTCCCGATGGGGCAGTCCAGTGCCAGTGCAATCTCTTCGTAGCTCAAACCGTCCATTTCCCGCAGGCTGATCGCCATGCGCAACTCTTCCGGCAACGCGTCCATGGCCGCGTTCACCGCTTCGGCAATTTCCTTGCTGGCCAACACCGCCTCAGGCGTCTCGTGATCAACCGCGTTGGAATTTAGTTCGCGTTCGGAGGAGGAAGTTTCATCATCCTCCGCCGATTTCATCTGGGACTGGAAGATCAACGGATCGCGTTTGAGTTCCAGCAGCTGCTTTTTTGCCGTATTGACCGCGATCCGGTAAAGCCAGGTGTAGAACTGGGCGTCGCCCCGAAACTGCGCCAGCGCCCGGTAGGCCCGGATGAAGGTTTCCTGGGCGATGTCCTGCACCAGGTCGACATCGCGCACCATGCGCCCGATCAGGCGCTCAACCCGTCGCTGGTATTTGATGACCAACATCTCGAACGCGCGCTGCTCCCCGGCAAGCGTGCGTTGCACCAGCATGACATCGCTGTCGGGCGGCGGGGGAGCGGTGTGATCTTCGGGTTGGGTCATGCGGCAGGAGTGGGCCGCAGCAATATAACCCAAGCCCGACGGTGCCTGAGTCCAAGGTCACGCCACGCAGGGATGTCGTGGCACCGGAAGGATCTGAACACGCTGCGATCGGTCAGTGAATCGCCTGGCTTTGCTGCTTGTGCGCCATCAACGCGCGCCGAAATTCGTTCCAGCGCAAAGGGTCGCGCGTCCGCTCAACCCAGGCCCAACTGCTGACGGCGTCCGGGTTGTGCAAACGCAGCAGCACATGCCCCTGCAGATCCAGCACCGCATCGACACGCAGCAAGGTCACACCATCCCGGTAGGCCTCGCTGTACCAGACCCAGGCACCAGCAAGGGACTGATCAGTCGCGGAATCGGCCAGCGCATCCCACTGCAACAAACCCTCCGGCGTTCGCTGCCAGCTCCAGGCGGCGAAGCCCATCCAGAGCAGCCACAAAACCACACCCACCAATGGAACACCCACGACCCCGGGCGTGCGGTCGCTCAACCACCATCCGCCAACCAGTGCCAGCAAACCCAATGCACCCAGGCCCAGCAGCCACCGGGCATACAAAGCACAACGCCCCACCGGATACAAAACCGATGGGGCGTTGCGCATGATCAGGCCGTCAGAGCCTTGAGGCGGTCAACAGGCTCAGACGCGCTTGAAGACCAACGTCCCGTTGGTGCCACCAAAACCAAAATTGTTTTTCATGGCGAACTCAATCTTCATGTCACGCGCGGTGTTGGCGCAGTAATCAAGATCGCACTCGGGATCCTGATTGAAGATGTTGATGGTTGGCGGGCTCTTCTGCTCTTTCAGCGCCAGGATGGTGAACACGCTCTCGATGCCACCGGCACCACCCAAGAGGTGCCCGGTCATGGACTTGGTTGAGTTCACCACCGTCTTGCTGGCGTGATCGCCCAACGCGGCCTTGATGGCGTTGGTCTCGTTCACATCACCGAGAGGGGTGGATGTGCCATGGGCATTGAGATAGTCCACCTGCTCGGCATTCACACCCGCGTTGCGCAAGGCATTGACCATGGCGCGGCGTGGGCCGTCCATGTTCGGTGCCGTCATGTGACCCGCGTCAGCGCTCATGCCGTAGCCCACCAGTTCGGCGTAGATCTTGGCGCCACGCGCTTTGGCGTGTTCGTACTCTTCAAGCACCACCACACCCGCACCTTCGCCCAGCACGAAACCGTCGCGGTCCTTGTCCCAAGGACGGGACGCTGTGGCCGGATCGTCGTTGCGAGTGGACAGCGCACGCATGGAAGCGAAACCGCCCACGCCCAATGGCGAAACAGTGGCTTCGGAGCCACCGGCCACGATCACGTCGGCATCGCCGTATTCGATCTTGCGCGCACCTTCACCGATGCAATGCAACCCGGTGGTGCAGGCGGTGACGACCGCGAGGTTGGGACCTTTAAAGCCGAAGCGTATCGACACATGACCCGAGATCATGTTGATGATCGAAGCTGGCACAAAGAACGGCGAAATGCGGCGGGCGCCACGGTTCGTGAACTCGGTGTGCGTGTCTTCGATCATCGGCAGGCCACCGATCCCGGAGCCAATGATGCAACCGATGCGGGTGGCCTCTTCCTCGCTCAGCGCATCACCCGTGGGCAGACCCGCATCCGCCACCGCCTGTGATGCTGCAGCGATGCCGTAGTGGATGAACGTGTCCATCGTGCGTGCTTCTTTCGAAGACATGTACGACTCGACACTGAAACCCTTGACCTCGCCTGCGATCTGGCAGGAAAAGCTGGACGCGTCAAACTTGGTGATGCGGTCGATGCCGGACTTGCCGGCAAGAATGTTGGCCCAGGACTCAGACACCGTGTTGCCCACGGGGCTGATGCAACCCAGGCCGGTCACGACGACGCGACGACGACTCATTGAATTCCCCCACGCATCAGGGTGCGTGAAATGCATTGCCTTCCCCGTGGAGCCATGCCCCAAGGGAAGACCCTGCGTTGGACCATGAAGGATCAGGCCTTCTGGTGCGCCATGGCGTAATCGATGGCGTTTTGCACCGTGGTGATCTTCTCGGCGTCTTCGTCCGGGATCTCGATACCGAATTCGTCTTCCAGGGCCATCACGAGTTCCACCGTGTCGAGCGAGTCGGCGCCCAAGTCGGCCACGAACGATTTTTCATGGGTGACCTGACCTTCTTCCACACCGAGTTGTTCGGCAATGATTTTCTTAACACGTGCTTCGATATCGCTCATAAGTCCCTCTGAGGGTGGTTGGATGACAGACCGTCATTTTAGCCGGGCTAGAGAGAGGCCCCTAGACGGCCCGCCGGACGGCTTTGTCGGCGTCGAAAATGGAATGGAAGTACCTGCCTTCAGGACATGAACATGCCACCGTTGACATGCAGTTCCTGACCGGTGACGTAAGCGGCCTGCGGGCTCGCGAGGTACGCCACGGCGTGCGCAATGTCGGCGGGCTTGCCCAGATGCCCCAGCGGGATCTGCCCCAACAGCGCTTTTTGCTGCTCTTCCGGCAGGGTTGCCGTCATATCGGTTTCGATAAACCCAGGCGCCACGCAGTTGACGGTGATGTTGCGGCTGCCCAGTTCACGGGCCAGCGCGCGCGTCATGCCCGCCACGCCGGCCTTGGCCGCCGCGTAATTGGCTTGCCCCGGGTTGCCCGATGCACCCACCACGCTGGTGATGCTGATGATGCGGCCATAGCGCTGTTTCATCATGGGACGGATCACGGCACGGTTCATGCGAAACACAGCCTTCAGGTTGGTGTCCAGCACAGCATCCCAGTCCTCATCCTTGAGGCGCATGGCCAGCATGTCGCGCGTGATGCCGGCATTGTTCACCAGCACCTGCAGTCCACCATGCGTCTTGGTGATGTCATCGATCAGGGCCTCCGCGGCCGCGACGTTGTTCACATCCAGCGTTGCGCCGCGACAGCCTGCTGCGGCACCGGATACACCCGTGAGCGCCTGGGTGATCCTGGCGGCGCCTTCGTTGCTGGTGGCGGTACCGATCACGATCAGTCCACGGGCCGCCAGCTCGAGGGCAATGGCTGCACCGATACCACGCGTTGCCCCCGTGACCAGGGCCACCTGGCCCGCAAATTTGATTTCAGACATGTCTTTATTCTCCAAGCGTCAGGCCAGCAGGTTTTTCACTTCGGCCAATGAAGCCGGATCGTAGAGCGCGACACCCGTCAAGCCCGCATCAATGCGCTTGACCATGCCGGCCAGCACCTTGCCGGGACCGCATTCAACCAAAGTGGTGATGCCGCGCTCCCGGATGGCGCTCACACACTCCACCCAACGGACCGGCCCAAAAGCCTGGCGGTACAGCGCATCGCGGATGCGATCCGCATCGGTCTCCACAGCAACGTCAATGTTGTTGACCAACGGAATTTGAGGCGTGGCAAAAGCTGTTGCAGCCAGCTGCTCCTTCAGCTTGTCCGCGGCAGGCTTCATCAGGCTGGAGTGAAATGGAGCAGAAACCGGCAGCGACAGCGCGCGCTTGGCACCATGGGCTTTGAGAATTTCACAGGCTTTTTCGACGGCCGCTTTGCTGCCAGCAATCACCGTCTGGGCCGGATCGTTGAAATTTACCGCCTCCACGACCTCCAGGCTGGCGCCCCCGAACGTGGCCTCTGCTTCAGCACAACCCGCGATCACCTTCGCGGCATCCATGCCCAGAATGGCCGCCATCGCGCCAGTCCCCACCGGCACGGCCTCCTGCATCGCTGCCGCCCGAAAGCGAACCACCGGAGTCGCCTGGGCCAAACTCAACACACCCGATGCAACGAGCGCCGAATACTCGCCCAGTGAATGTCCGGCCACAACCGCGGGGGCTGCGCCACCTTCGGCGCGCCAGACGCGCCAGGCGGCCACACCCGCCACCAGCATCACCGGCTGGGTGTTGGTGGTCAGGCCCAGCGCTTCCTTGGGGCCTTCATGGATCAGGCGCGACAGGTCCTCGCCCAAGGCATCCGATCCCTCTTGCAAGGTTTCGCGCACGACGGGGTGGCCCCCCCAGGCGTCCAACATGCCCACGGATTGAGAACCCTGGCCCGGAAAGACAAAAGCAAAAGAAGTCATGAAAATGCTGAACGGTAAGTGGGTCGTTTGACCGGCTTGGGGCAGACCCAAAAATTCAAAGATCGAGCAGCACGGCGCCCCATGTGAAGCCGCCACCGACGCCTTCGAGCAACAGGGTGTCGCCCTTTTTCACCTGGCCAGCACGCACCGCATGGTCGAGCGCCAGCGGGATCGAAGCCGCCGAGGTGTTACCGTGCTGGTCCACGGTGACCACCACCTTGTCCATGGGCAGCTTCAGTTTCCGGGCTGTGCTCTGCATGATCCGGATGTTGGCCTGGTGAGGAATCAGCCAGTCGATATCGGCCTCGCTGCGACCTGCTTTTGTCAACACGGCACGCGCCGTGTCCTCCAGCACACCCACCGCCAGCTTGAATACCGCCTGCCCATCCATCTTGAGCAGGGGATCCCCCAGAACCTTGCCGCCAGACACATGGCCCGGCACGCAGAGAATGCCGGCGTGCTTGCCATCTGCATGAATATCGGTGGACAGGATGCCGGGCGTATCGCTGGCCTCCAGCACGACCGCCCCCGCACCATCTCCGAACAGCACACAGGTGGTTCTGTCGCTGAAATCGAGCAGACGGGAAAACACTTCAGCTCCCACCACAAGTGCCTTGCTCGCGGTGCCCGTGCGAATCAGCGCATCGGCCACCGTGATGCCATAGATAAAGCCGCTGCAAACCGCTTGCACATCAAACACGGGGCATCCCGCGATACCCAGCTTGTGCTGCAAGATGGCCGCCGTGGACGGGAACACCATGTCCGGCGTCGATGTGGCCACGATGATCAGATCGATTTCGCTGCCATTCACACCCGCGGCGTCCATGGCCTTTCGACAAGCCTCAGCGGCCATGTCGCTGGCGAAAACGCCGTCGGCGACAAAATGGCGCGCCCGGATGCCGGTGCGCTCGACAATCCAATCGTCACTGGTCTCGACCCCACCCTCTGCCAGACGTTCGACCATGTCGGCATTGGTCAGGCGCAGGGGCGGCAGGCAGCTGCCGGTGCCGGAAATGCGGGCGTAGCGTGTCATGCTGGTTGAAAGTGGGCGAATTAAAGGGTGGGAATGCTCTTGATCTCGCTGGGAGCCCCGGCTGGCGACAACAGTGGTGCGGCGTGGGCAATGCGTTCCTGCACACTGCTCAGCAAACCATTGTGGGCCGCATCATAAGCCCGCCCCAACGCTTGCTCGAATGCAAAGGCATCGGCCGATCCGTGGCTCTTGAAAACCAGCCCGCGCAGACCCAACAGAGCGGCGCCATTGTATCGCCGGTGATCCACCCGCTTTTTAAACGAAGATAAGACCGGATAGGCGATGATCGCCGCCATTTTCGTCAAGATGTTCTTTGAGAACGCTTCCCGAATGAGGCCACTGATCATCGTGGCCAGGCCTTCGCTGGCCTTGAGCGCCACATTGCCCACAAAACCATCGCACACCACGATGTCCGCACTGCCCTTGAAGATGTCATCACCTTCAACGTTGCCGAAAAAATTCAGATCACCGGTGTTTGCCGCATTTCGCAACAAAACACCCGCTTTTTTGATCACATCGCTGCCTTTGATCACCTCTTCGCCGACGTTGAGCAGACCCACCGTTGGCTCGGGCTTGCCCGTGATCGCCACCACCAGTGCCGACCCCATGACAGCAAACTGCAACAGGTGTTCGGCCGTGCAATCCACATTGGCGCCAAGGTCCAGGACCGTGGTCGCGCCTCCGCGTGCGTTGGGCAACTGGCTGGCAATCGCCGGCCGGTCAATGCCATCCAGGGTTTTGAGCAGGTAACGGGAAATGGCCATGAGCGCACCCGTGTTGCCAGCCGACACCGCTGCCTGCGCAGCGCCATCCTTGACCTGCTGAATCGCCACCCGCATGGAAGAATCTTTCTTCTTGCGCAGCGCGATTTCTATCGGATCGTCCATGGCGACCACCTCGCTGGCGGGCACCACGCGACAACGCACGTTGTTGAGCAGCTGAGTGCGGGACTTCAACACCTCGGGCTGACCCACGAGCAACAGGTGGGCCTGCGGATGGCTGGCCAAAAAGGCCTCACAGGCCGGCAAGGTCACCCCCACGCCAACGTCTCCACCCATGCAATCCACAGCAACGGTGATCATGCAAACATCTCAGTGGTGGCGCAACAAGCGCCACAAGAATGAAAAAAGCCCGCATGGCACATGCGGGCCTGTTCAAGAACAGCAGTCACCACCCCGGACGCGGCATCGCGACGGGGCTGGAGACCAGCCGTCACTTTAGGCTTCGGATTTGTTCTTCAGCACCTGGCGGCCACGGTAGAAACCGTTGGGGCTGATGTGGTGACGCAGGTGCACTTCACCCGTGGTCGGCTCAACGGCGATGCCGGGCACGTTCAGCGCATTGTGCGAGCGGTGCATACCGCGCTTGGAAGGAGATTTTTTGTTTTGCTGGACGGCCATGGTGGGCTCCTGAATTCAAAGGGTCAATCGGGGTGCGCCTAGGGTTCGCCTACCACCATATTCGTGTACACCGTACACCTCAAAGTGAAATCGATACCAGCGCAAAGCCAAGCATTATAGCCCGAAGAAAAAGATCGGTCAAAAGCAGACTCACTTACGTCCAGCGAAACAGCCCGTCCCAGCATTGACCCGATGAACGGCCCCGCGGCAGGCGCCCGCTGGATCGGGCGACCGCTGACTCCCAGCGTCACTTTTTCAGGCGGGACAATGCCGCAAACGGGTGCGGACGCTGTTCTTCTGCAGGAGCGCCCGCGGCGGCCACATCACCGGACTGCATGGACACTGGCACCGGACAGGTGTCGTGCATGGGCACCAGCGGCAGCGCCATCAACAGCTCGTCTTCCAGCAATTCGTACAGACTGGGGCGCGGCTCCAGCGGCAACAGGTCTTCTTCACAGTCGTTGTCCTCTGCCGCGGCCGTGGCTTCGTCTGCCACAAACCGAAACCAGCGATCCACCTGGAGCGGGGTTTCCACAGCGCCCAGACAGCGCTGGCAGGTCAACGGCGCAGCCGCTTCCGCCAGCAAATGAAGCCACACGGCAGGCTCTCCGCCCTCGGATGCAGCACGCAACGCACCATGTGCCTGCCAGCGGACTCCCGGCAGATCTGCAGCGCCGCTCTCGGGATGCAACTCGCCTTCCATGCGTTCAAATCGCCCCATAGGGTCGTCGGCATTCAAGCTGGCGCCAGCCTGGGCAAAGGCTCGCACATCCAGCCGGGCCGGGTTCCATGCAGTGTTCGGGTTCGATTTCATGGGAGGCAGTGTAAAAGAATGCGGGGACAATACCGGCATGCCCTTGCACGACCCCACACCTGAAAACCGCCTGCCGAAACCCCTGATTCTGGGCTCCACATCGCCCTACCGGCGTGAATTGCTGGCGCGGCTCGGCATCGCCTTTGAAATCGAACGTCCAGAGGTCGATGAGACCCCGCAGCCGGGCGAAAGGCCCGCCGGACTGGCCATGCGCCTGGCTTTGGCCAAGGCGCACGAAGTGGCCCGGCGCCACCCGGATGCGGTGGTGATTGGCAGCGATCAGGTCGCGGATCTGGACGGAGAACCCTTGGGAAAACCTGGCAACCACGAGCGCGCGGTCGCGCAGCTTCGACGAATGAGCGGTCAGACGGTGGTGTTCCAGACGGCGGTGGCCGTGGTGTGCCTTTCCAGCGGCTTTGAGCAGAGCGACCTGGCCGCCGTCCGGGTGGCCTTTCGCCCACTGACCGAGGCGGAAATCGAACACTACCTGCGCACCGAGCAGCCCTACGACTGCGCGGGAAGTGCCAAAAGTGAGGGCTTGGGCATCGCTTTGCTCGAACGCATTGAAAACGACGATCCGACCGCGCTGGTCGGCCTGCCGCTGATCCGCACCTGCCGCATGATCCGCGCTGCGGGAGTGCCCGTTCTGTGAAGCCGGCGCAACCCAAACCCGGCACGCTGTATCTGGTGCCCACGCCGCTGGACTTTGGTTGCCTGCCGGAAGGCGCTCCTCCCGCACCGCTCACCCAGTGTCTGCCGGCTGACACTGTGGCCGTCGCGGCGCGCCTGACACACTGGATCAGCGAAAACGCCAAGAGCACGCGCGCCTTTCTCAAGCGTGTGGAGGCGGTGAACGGACTCGCTGCACCCCTGCAAGCCCAGTCCATCGTCGAACTCCCCCGGCAGGCGCACAAGAAAGGTGACCACACCCCGGCCGCTGAGGGTGACAACCAGGCCAAAGCACTGCTCGCTCCGGCTTTGCTGGGCCACGACATCGGGCTGGTCAGTGAAGCAGGTATGCCAGCGATTGCCGATCCCGGCAGCTCCGTCGTGCGTGCAGCACACGCCCTCGGCATGCCCGTGGTGCCCCTCGTCGGCCCGGTGTCGCTGATGCTGGCTTTGGCCGCCAGCGGATTGAATGGGCAGGGGTTTGCATTCGTGGGCTACGTGCCACAGGAAGCCACGGAGCGCACCAAGCGCCTGCGCGAGCTTGAAGCACTGGCCCTGAAAACCGGGCAGACCCAGATCCTGATCGAAACGCCCTACCGCAACGCCGCCCTGCTGCAGGCCTTGCTGCAGACCCTGCACCCACACACGCGGCTGGCCATCAATTGCGGCCTCATGCTGCAGCAACAAGTCACGCGCAGCGCCCTGGTGAATGACTGGAAAAGCCGGTCACTTCAACAGGGGTTGCCCCTGGACGCGCCAACGGTCTTTCTGATCGGCCGTTGAGCGACCCTCCTGCGCGCGCGGGTCCCGCCAAACGCAGCACCCGAACAGAAAGGCTCTGCTCAGCCCAGCGCCTTCACCATGTGAGCCCGGACCGCCGCACTCAGTTCAGGGTTCGCGAGGGCCAGGTCGATCGTCGCCTCCAGGAAACCCTCTTTGCTACCGCAGTCGTAGCGTCGACCTTCGTAGCGGTAGGCATACACCTTCTCCGTGCCGATCAGCGCCGCAATGCCATCGGTGAGCTGGATCTCACCACCCGCGCCCCGGGGCTGCCGGCGAATGCTTTCGAACACGGCAGGCGTGAGGATGTAACGGCCGGCCACAGCCAGGGTGGAAGGCGCCACTTCGGGCACCGGCTTTTCCACCATGCCGAACACCTCGGCCATCGCCTCCTTGACGCCATGCACGTCCACCACACCATACCGGCGGGTGTCCTCACGCGGCACATCCTGCACCGCAAGCACGGTGCCGGGGCTCTTCTCATAGGCCGCCACCATCTGCTGCAACACCGAGGGGCCTCCCGCCTGCCCCACCATCAGGTCGTCGGCGAGCAACACAGCAAACGGGTCGTTACCCACCACGCGCTCAGCGCACAGCACCGCATGACCCAGACCCAACGGGCGTGGCTGGCGGATGAACACGCAGTCCATGTCATCGGGCTTGATGTCGTGCACCAGCTTGAGCAACTCGGTCTTGTTGCCGCGCTCCAGCTCGTATTCGAGTTCAAAGGCCGCATCGAAGTGATCCCCGATGGCCCGTTTGTGGCGCCCGGTGATGAAGATCATTTCGCGGATGCCCGCCGCGTAGGCCTCATCCACAGCGTACTGAATCAGCGGCTTGTCCACCACCGGGAGCATTTCCTTGGGAATGGCTTTGGTGGCAGGCAGGAATCGGGTGCCCAGGCCACCCACGGGAAAAACAGCTTTTAGAATTTTCATAGACACCCTGTTCACTGATTGGATTGGAATTGAGTCAAACACTTACTTGAACTGCAAACCGCTGGAGCGGGCCGCCAGATACATGCCCTCGCCGACGCTGGCACCCAACTGCCGGGCCAGGCGCATACCCAGGTTTTCGCGCTGCGTGTAGTCGACCACTTCTTCGGCCTTGACCACCTCGCGCGCCACATAGTCGAGGCTGCCCAGCCCATCAACGAGCCCCAGCGCAATCGCCTTCTGGCCGCTCCAGACCAGGCCACTGAAGGTGTCCGGCGTTTCCTTGAGCCGGGCGCCGCGCCCAGCCCTCACGACGGTGATGAACTGGCTGTGAATCTCGCCGAGCATGGACTGGATATAGGCGGTCTGTTCCGCGTCCTGTGGACTGAAGGGATCGAGCATGGCCTTGTTGGCACCCGCCGTCATCAGCCGGCGCTCGACGCCCAGCTTGTCCATCAAACCGGTGAAGCCGAAACCATCCATGAGCACACCGATGCTGCCCACCAGACTGGCCTTGTCCACGTAGATGTTGTCGGCCGCGGCGGCAATGTAGTAGGCGGCCGAGGCGCAAGTTTCCTCCACCACCGCATAGACCTTCTTGTTGTGCAAAGCCTTGAGCCGGGTGATCTCATCGTTGATGATGCCGGCCTGCACCGGGCTGCCCCCGGGCGAATCAATGAGCAACACGACGGCTTGGGCGCCTGCATCTTCAAACGCCGCATTCAGCGAACTGACCACGTTGTCGGCGCTCGCCTCGGCACCGGCCGCAATCTCGCCTCGAATCTCGATCAGCGCCGTGTGGGGCGTGCTCACGGATGCAACGCCAGCATCCGAGCGAAGCACCATCCACAACACGGCACCCGCCAACAGCAACCACATGAGCCGCCAGAACAAGGTCCAGCGTCGAGCCGTGCGCTGCTCTGCCAAAGCGGCAAACGCCAGTTTTTCCAGCGTTGCGCGCTCCCAGCCCACGTCGGGCCGATGCCCGGTTGCGCCAGGAGATGGTGTTCCCACCAGATCGTCATTCATGTTTCGCAGCTCTCAAAATAGGGGCGGTTTCAACGGGTATTGTGACTGCCAGTGCACGACACCATCGCGCTCGACCAGCCCGATCTTGATCAAGCCACCACGACAGGGACCGCTGCGACAGGCGCCTGTGGTGGGTTCGTAGATGGCGCCGTGGCTGGCGCAGATCAGCCAGCGGCCACTGTCATCAAAAAAGCGGTCCGGTTGCCAGTCCATCTCCATCGCCACGTGGGCGCACCGGTTGAGGTAGGCGTGTGCTTCGCCCAGATAGCGGATGGCAAAGGCCCGGCAGGTCTGCCCGGCGTAGACCACGTCGAACGAAACCGCCAACCCCGAGTCCACGAGATCGCGGCTGTTGCACAACGGGTAGAGCGGGTCTTGATCCGGCGATTCCATGCGGAGCGGCGGCTCAGGCGTTGGCAGCGAGCCAGTCGCGCAGTTCCTGCACCGAATGCGCCACATGCAGAGGTGAAAGCGCAGCAAAAGCGCCTGGTTCGTGGGCACCGTAGCTCACACCCACGCTCGCGCAACCGGCATTGAGCGCCATCTGGAGGTCGTGCGTGGTGTCGCCAATCATCAGTGTGCGCCCGGGATCGACCCCGAACTCGCTCATCAACTCGTGCAACATGAGCGGGCTGGGCTTGCCAGCGGTTTCGTCCGCCGTGCGCGAGCCATCAAAGACACCGTGCAACTCGACCGTTCGCAGGGCGGTGTCCAGCCCCTGGCGGCTTTTACCCGTTGCAACCGTCAGCCAGTGATGCCGTTGCTTGAGTTCGGCCAGAAGCGGCAGGACGCCCTCAAAGAGACTGATGTCGTCCTGGTGTTGCTGATAGTGATACCGGTAGCGCTCGCCCAGCAAGGGGTACTGAGCGGGCGGCACATCGGGCGCCGCGTGAGCCAGCGCCTGCATCAGACCCATGCCGATCACATAACTGGCCGCCTGATCGGAGGGGATGCTTCCACCCACATCGTGCACCGCGGCCTGGATGCACCGAACAATGAGGGCTGTGGAGTCAAAGAGCGTGCCATCCCAGTCGAAGGCAATCAGGTCAAATTGGCGCGGGCGCATGCAGCTGAAACAGGTTTGAAACGGGTTTGTATTATCAATGCCCCGCATGACGGCGCGATGGCGTCGCGCTGCCGGAGCGCCTCCACAAAGGCATACAAGAACAAAGGGCACCCGAAGGTGCCCCTGTCAAAGCCGTATCCGGATGATCAGATACGGAAGTCTTCGATGCTTTTGCCTGAAGCCAGCACGGCGCGCACCCACTCGGGCTTGCGGCCCGGACCACCCGCCCAGAGCTCACCCTGGGGGCCACGGTATTTTGCCGCGGCAGTGGATTTGGATTTGGCGGGCTTCTTGCCCCCCGATGCGCCACCCAGATCGGCCACCGTGATGCCAAACTGTTTCATCTTGGCTTTGATATCGGCGATCGTCGAAGCGAGTTCGCTTTTGCGAGCTTCCTCTGCCTGTGCCATCAAAGCTTGCGCCTGCGCCATGAGTTCAGCGTAATTTGCCATTGATCGTCCTTTTGTGTTTGCGAATTGTCTTGGTATGGATTCTGCATCCCAACGATGCGGATTCCATTCTATAGGGTTATTGACCGGGATGCAGCGCATCCGGCAACCAGTTTTTCAATTCCAGTGGCAATTCCGAATGCAGCTCGACACTCTCGCCGCTAATCGGGTGGGTCAGCCGCAACCGCCAGGCATGCAGAAACATGCGTTTCAGACCTGCCCGGCCCAATTGCCGATTGAGCTCGAAGTCCCCGTATTTGTCGTCTCCGACAATCGGATGACCCGCGTGAGACAGGTGAACACGAATCTGATGGGTGCGCCCGGTCTTGATGGTCACCTCCAGAAGACTGAACCCGTCGGGGTATGCGGTCGCCAGGGCCGCAGGCGCCGGCAGGCGCCCGGCCACCCTGACCAGCGAGACGGAACGCATGCCATCAGGATCGTCGGGGCTCACCACCTTCACTCGCCGCTCGCCATCGGGCAAGAGGTATTTGTGCAGCGGCTGGTCCAGCACCTTGAGGCGTGCCGGCCAGACGCCTTTGACCAGCGCCAGATAGGTTTTCCCGGTTTCCCGTTCCCTGAATTGATCCTGCAAAGCTTTGAGCGCCGATTTCTTCTTGGCAATCAGCAGGATGCCGCTGGTTTCGCGATCCAGCCGGTGCACCAATTCGAGCAAACGGGCAGTGGGACGGGCCTGCCGCATTTGTTCGATCACACCAAAACTCACCCCGCTGCCACCATGTACCGCCACCCCGGCGGGCTTGTCAATGGCCATGAAAGCGTCATCTTCATACACCACGGGGAATTCGCGCGCGGGCGCCGGATTGGCTGCTTTTTCCTCTGCGCGTTCGGACAACCGGATGGGTGGAATACGCAACACATCGCCCGCCGCCACCCGGTCATCAGCCCTCACACGGCCCTTGTTTCGACGCACCTCGCCCGAGCGGATGATGCGGTAGATGTGGGTTTTCGGTACGCCCTTGAGCAGGCGAATGAGGAAATTGTCCAGCCGCTGGCCGGCCGATTCTTCATCAACGGTGAGGAATTGGACCGCCGCCGCGGTCTGGACAGATGGCTTGGCGTTCAAGGAAAACCCGCTGGAAATACCGGCCCCAAGGATAGTGGGAGCACACTATAATGTGCTGTGCCAGTCGTGTGCTGTAAGTGATTGATTTCCTTGAGTTTAAGGCAGTCACCGCAGGCAGGCTCCTCCGGCCCTTGATGTCGGGGACCCGATTGGCCACAAGTTGCCACCCGTTGCACCCTGTGCCGACGCCCGCTCCCGAAGCCCTCTCTGAAGAGGCTGGAGCCGCACCGGTCAGGTTGAAGCAGCGGGCGAATCCGTGAGAAAAACTGCGAACCCGAATACGGAATACCCCAATCGGTCAGCCGCGTTCCCGAGAGGCCACTGGCGCTCGGTGGATCGGCTGGTCGAGGATGAAGTGAAGCCAGAGACATCACCGGCAAGATCCATGTCGTCGACAGCCATCAAGCCTTCCCTGCTCACCCAAGTCCACGCGCCTACGCCCTGACCCGGCAGTTCAACGCGGCACACACAGCGTGCCCCGTCCCGAACGCTCCCGAACACCTGGCCAACACCGGGTGGGTACCGGGTCGGTGGCTCTCCGGCAATTCCTCCCCCCGTTCGCGCTTTTCCGCTGGTTCACGGCAGGTCGGCGCCTGGGTTCAACCCGGCGCCATGTCAGTGTCAGACCGAAGGAAACGCATCATGAAACGCATGCTGATCAACGCCACGCAGGCCGAAGAGCGCCGCCTGGCGATCGTGGACGGGCAGAAACTGCTCGACTACGAAATCGAAATCGAAGGGCGCGAACAGCGCAAGGGCAACATCTATAAAGCCGTCGTCACGCGCGTCGAGCCGTCGCTCGAAGCCTGCTTCGTGGATTACGGCGAAGACCGCCACGGCTTCTTGCCATTCAAGGAAATCTCGCGCCAGTATTTCGCCGCGGGTGTGCCGGTCAACCAGGCCCGCATCAACGACGTGATCCGGGAAGGCCAGGAGCTGCTGGTCCAGGTCGAAAAAGAAGAGCGCGGCAACAAGGGCGCGGCTCTCACCACCTTCGTGAGCCTGGCCGGCCGCTACGTGGTGCTGATGCCCAACAACCCGCGTGGCGGTGGCGTGAGCCGTCGCATCGAGGGCGAAGACCGCCAGGAACTCAAGCAGGCGCTCGACCAACTCGAATACCCCAACGGCATGAGCATCATCGCGCGCACCGCCGGTATCGGCCGTGAAGCGCCGGAACTGCAATGGGATCTGAACTACCTGCTGAAATTGTGGACCGCCATCGACGGCGCAGCCCAGGGCGGCAAGGGCGCCTACCTGATCTACCAGGAATCCAGCCTGGTGATCCGCGCCATCCGCGACTACTTCAACAGCGACATCGGCGAGATCCTGATCGACACCGACGACATCTTTGAACAGGCGCACCAGTTCATGAGCCACGTGATGCCCGAGCACGGGCACCGCGTGAAGCGTTACCGCGACGACGCGCCGCTGTTCAGCCGCTTCCAGATCGAACACCAGATCGAAACCGCCTACAGCCGCACCGTGAACCTGCCCTCGGGCGGCGCCATCGTGATCGACCAGACCGAAGCGCTGGTGGCGGTGGACGTGAACTCGGCACGCGCCATCAAGGGCGGCGACATCGAAGAAACTGCCACGCGCACCAACCTCGAAGCCGCCGACGAAGTGGCGCGCCAGGCGCGCCTGCGCGATCTGGGCGGGCTGATCGTGATCGACTTCATCGACATGGACGAGTCGAAGAACCGCCGCGAAGTGGAAAACCGCCTGCGCGATGCGCTGCGCCAGGACCGCGCCCGCGTGCAGTTCGGCTCTATCAGCAAGTTCGGCCTGCTTGAAATGAGCCGCCAGCGCCTGAAGCCCATGCTCAGCGAAGGCTCGTCCATTCCCTGCCCGCGCTGCGGTGGTTCCGGCCACATCCGCGACACGGAGAGTTCGGCGCTGCAGATCCTGCGCATCATCCAGGAAGAGTCGCTCAAGGACAGCACGGCCGCCGTGCTGGTGCAAGTGCCGGTCGAAGTGGCCAGCTTCCTGCTCAACGAAAAGCGTACCGAGATCACCAAGATCGAACTCAAGCAGCGCATCAACGTGCTGCTGGTGCCCAACAAATCGCTCGACACGCCGAACTACAAGCTCGAGCGTCTGAAGCACGACGACCCGCGCCTGGACAACCTCGACGCCAGCTACAAACTGGCCGACGAAGCGGACGACGCCACCGGCTTCACCCGCCGCAGCCAGGAACGCACCAACAAGCAGGAACCGGTGATCAAAGGCGTGCTGCCCGACGGTCCGGCTCCCGTGGCTGCACCAAAGCCGGAAGCGCCTGTTGCAGCCCCGGTGGCCGCACCGGTTGCAGCAGCGCCTGTGGCCAAGGTGGCTGCACCGGCTGAAAAGGGTTTCTTCGGCTGGCTCAAGAGCCTGTTTGGTGGCGGTGGCGAAGCCCCCGCCGTCACGGCAACGCCGGTGGCTGCTCCGGATGCCAAGTCCGCTGACCGCAGCGAACAACGTCCCGATGGGCGCCGCGAAGGCGGTCGCGACAGCCGTGGCCGTGGTGGCCGCAATGGCAACGAAGGTCGCGCCCCGCGTGAGGGCCGCGAAGGTCGCGAAGCCGGCCGCAACACGCGGGGTGGCGAAGGCCGCAACGTGGAAGGCCGACCGGAAGGTCGCGAAGGCCGTGAAGGTGTCCGTCGCAACGAGGGCCGGGTGGAGGGCCGCGGTGAGGCACGTAGCGAACAACGTGGTGAACCGCGCAACGGCGGCCGCCGTGACAACCGCCGTGATGCGGCCCCGCTGGATCAGACCCAGGGTGCCGAGGCTCTGCTGAATGCCGCTCCAGTGGTGGCCAGCGAGACGCCCGACATGGCCGAAGCTCAGCGCCGCGAGCGCCGTCCACGCAATGACAACCGCCGCCGCCCCCAGGGTGCTGAAGGCGTTGAGATGGCTCAACAGGGTGGTCCAGCAGAAAACGCTGCGCAACGCCTGGAGCCGGACGCCCGTGCCAGCGGAGCCGAAGTGCCCGCGGCCGAAGGTGATGTCGACAACGGTGGCCAACGCGCGCCCCGCGAACGCCGCAGCCGCGACCGCTATGGCCGTGACCGCCGGGAACGCGCTCCGCGCGATGCTTCCGAGCAGGGTTCCGAGGCCGAAGCAGCGCCAGCAATGTCCGTGACGCCGGCTGAAGAGGCGGTCACCGAGGCGCCCGTTCGCAGCAGCTATTTCAGCCTGCCAGTGGAGAGCAACCCGGTCGCGGTCGAAACAGCGGTGGCTGAAGTCGCACCCGTCGTGATCGAGCCGGTGCCCGTCTTGGCCACGCCAGCACCCCGGCCGGTGCCAACGCCCGAAGTGCGGAAGAGCGCGCCCGCAGTGGCACCCGCAACGCGCGGTTTGCCCAAGGTGCAGCCCTACACGGTGTCGATCGACGAGTTGAACCAGGTGGCTGCAGCCAGTGGCCTGGAGTGGGTCAATTCCGACACCGACAAGGTGGCCCAGGTGCAGGCAGCGATCGCCGCCGAACCCAAACCCATCCACGTTCCGCGCGAGATCAAACCCGCGGTTGTCCTGGACGAGGGCCCGCTGGTGCTGGTGGAAACGCGCAAAGACCTGCGCAGCATGCCGCTGCCCTTTGAGACCCAGTGAATCAGGTAAATGACCGCGGGTAACCGGGGTCTGGATTCAAACAGAAACGCCGGCTTCAAGCCGGCGTTTCTGTTTGTCTGGTTGGGCCATATCGACCGGTCCATCACTTTGCCCCTGGATCGCGATGCCACAAGGGCAAGCCTGTGAGTCAGTCCAGCAGGGCGGCTTTTTTCCAGGCCGACTGGGCGGCAACGGAGTCGCCCCGCTCTTCGGCCAAGGCCGCGAGCGAGCGCCAGGTTCGCCGCAGCAGGGATGGCTCGACCAGGCTGTGGCTGGCCTGCCCCAGCAACTGGGCCGCCTTGCCCCAGAGCTGGCGCTGCATGAATGCCTGACCGGTCAGGTACTGGAGGTAGGCGTTGTTGGGTTGCTGGCGCTGAGCTTGCTCCAGCCGCGCGAGCCAGGTGGCATCGAGCTGAGACAGTCCGGGCTCCATAGTGCGCACCAGCTGGCGCTGCTGCACGGCATCGAGTTCAGCGAACTTGTTCCACACCGGCTCCAGCCAATTGAGCACCAACGCCGAGGTGGACGCCAGGTTCTCATCTGCGGGTTCACTGGTTTGCTTGCCCAGGAAGTTGGCGCGCTGGGCCGCTGCAAGGGCCAGCTCTGGCATGGCGCGTTCGCCGGCATCCAGTCGGTTCCAGAGTGTCTGGAGCTGCGAGAGATCGTGCGATTCGCCCAA